>WLWD01000858.1_pt1 | contig 74474 bp, 56 predicted proteins | sample 6712731 | NCBI WGS metagenome assembly WLWD01 (sample SAMN12718690, study PRJNA576275) | sponge metagenome | isolation source: marine sponge | host: Mycale hentscheli | place: New Zealand: South Island, Marlborough, Capsize Point | collected 2014-11-01
AGCGGACCGAGGTTACCGGCGGTTAAAGGGATGGGGAAGAGATTGAAGGAGCCCGGGCCAGAGGGGGCCGGGCGAACGCATGCGCGAGTGAGGTAAAGGCCTCGCGCTGAGGGCATCAATTAGAGAGTGAGAAAAGAAAAAAGAGAAGAGTGAGAAAAGAGAAAGAGAAAAGAATGGAGAAAGAAAAGAGAGAGAGGAACCCCAGACAGCTGGGGAAGGCCACGGCAGAGACCCGTGGCAGAGAAGAGGTGCCCGTTCCAAAGAGGCTCAAGGAGACGAGGGCGACCGCAGTCGATAGTGAGGACGATGGTGCGGGAGAGGAGAATCGTTCAGAGGGGAGGGTGTCCGTCGAGGTGTTCAGATCCCTGGCGGAGCAAGTGGCTATACTGCAAAAGGCAGTTATGGAGAGACTCCCGGAGAAAGAGGGTATGCAAGGGTTGTAAAGAGGGGGGTGTGTGGGTGACACAGTGCGGGAGAGTGAGCTAACGTAGTCGGGGACGGGTTGTGGAGGCTTGGAAGGCTAAGACAGACGTTCCTGACGCTCACCTCCGTGCTAGCAGTAGTGCGTGACAAACCGAGCTCAGTGGGCTTTTGTGGAGGCGTCCATTGGGCGAGTGCATACAAGATGGTGGGGACCAAGGAAGGCAGGTGGAAGTGATGGAGGCCTGCAGGTAGTTAGGATGGGGTAGTTAAGGTGGGGTAGTTAAGGTGGGGTAGTTAATAGAATAGCTTAAGGGGTAGGACTGTTCGGGGTAGTTAGGTTAGGCATGGAGGAGGTCCCCAGTGAAGAGATGGGACAAGGGTCCAGGGCGGCAGGCGACCCTGTGAAAGTATAGAAGGATGAGAGGGTGGCAAGGGTCCAGGGTTGGAGAGTAGCCCTGTGAAGTTACGATGAGTACGGAAATGAGAATGGTCCAGTGCAGGAGAGAGACGCATTGTGGAAAAGGAGGGGGGAGGGGGGGGAGGGAAAGGAGAGAGAATGGGTCCGGGACTGGTAGGCAGACCCGTGAAGACATTGTAGAGGGGGGGGGGGGGAAGAGGGGTTAAGGTCCAGTGTGAAGTAAGTGAGGCACTGTGAAAGGAGTTCAGAGGCCCAGTGCAGGAAAGAGAGGCACTGGGGAGTTGGTGAAAAGAGTGTATGGTCCAGTGCAGGAAAGGGTGGCACTGTGAAAGGCGGTAAGGAGAGAGGGTGAAGGAGAGGTCCAGAACGGGAAGGTAGTTCTGTGAGAATCACCGGAGAAAGTAACAAGGGCCAGTGCGGGGGTGTGTATGGCACTGTGAAGGGAATGAATGGAGGGCTGGTCATGGACGATGAGGTGTTCATGTCTGTGCCGTTGATGTTAATAGATGTGGTGGCCCAAATGGCGAAGGACGCCAGGGGCAAGGGAGCCGCTGAGGCGCCAGCGGGAGAGTCGGTGGAGGAGCCACTGGTTAAGAGGTTTTGGGAGTCCCTGAAAGGAGTCGGGACGGAGGAGAGGGAGGAGAAGAAGGCACACAAAGTAGTGCATCTCCTCAAGAACCAGCCACCTCTGCCGAGCAAAGTGGTAGAGAAGATAAAGGAAGGCTCGTTCGTGGATTTCGCCTTCTTCCCAGTCTTTGATGATGGACCGGGGGAAGCTGGAGATTGGAGGGCCAGCCAAGGAGAGAGTGGCGAGAGTACTGCCGCTGGGTCGGCTGGCAGGAGGAGAAGTGTCAAAGAGGTACCCGACTTGGCCGGGTGGGGCACTTGCTTCACTCTGTTCCAGGTGGCGTGGGCGAGCAGCAAGCCAGAGATGTGGGTTCCACTGTCCGCCTACAGAGAGGTGATAGTAAAGTTGGCGAAGAGACACCAGTGGACCCAAGTGGCTCGTTACGACAGGCGGTTCAGGCAGGAGGCGGCGGGAAGAGCCGAGGTGAACTGGGAGGAAGAGAACCTGTCGTTGCTGCTGGACATCGTCCACGCCACACCGCCGGGAAAGCCTGAGCCCAAACAGGCAGCAGGAGTGATTGGCACTCCGCCACGGAGGCTGGAACAGAGACGACGTGGATCCTGCTTTCGCTACAATCGGGGCGAGGGCAGGTGCAACTTCGGCGCCCAGTGCCGATTTGCGCACGTCTGCTTCGACTGCGGAGGAGACCACCCGGCATTTCACTGCGCCAAGCCGGGAGTGAACATTAAGAACTGATCAGATAGCTAGTGAACTCTGTCACACACGCACGCACTCATGATCACGTTTGTATGTTATCGCATCTTGATTGACCTTATCTCGAAACCACTGGTCCGTAGTCAAGGGAGGGTAGGAGCTAGTGGGGTAGTCAGGCGTAGTGGGACTGGGGGGAAGGGTTACCTAGTCGGGAGGGGTGGGTAGTTCACGCACACGCTCGGGTAGTTAGGATAGGGAGGTGGACCGGTGCGGAGAGGGGCAAAGCTGACGAAGTGTTTATGCTTTTGCAGGGTACCGGTTCACGAGTCAGTTGAGGGATCTCGAGAGGAGGTCGGAGAGCAAAAGGAGTAAAGTGCTGCAAGGAGCGGAGGAGGTAGTGACCCCTCTGGTGTGGCAGCTGTGGGAAGAGGAGCTGGAAGGGCACCCGGACAGAGAGTGGGTGGAGCTCCTGGTGAGAGGCATAAAAGAGGGGTTCAGGCTGGGGCATGAAGAGAGCAGAGTCGTGCTGAGAGAGGGCAGCGGAACCATGTATGAGGCCTCGGAGCACAGAGACATTATCAGTGAGTACCTGGAGAGGGAGGTACAGAGCAAAAGAGTGTGGAAGGTAACGGGGGTCGCTGCTGGTATCCAGTGCTCCCCGTTCGGTGTGATTCCAAAGAAGGGAAAACCGGGCAGGTGGAGGTTGATAGTGAACCTGTCCGCCCCGGAAGGCCACAGCGTAAACGACGGCATTGATAGAGAACTGTCGAGCGTGGCGTACACATCTGTAGACGACGTGGTGAGGAGAGTGTTGGCGGTGGGCGAAGGCGCCCTGATTGCCAAGGCCGACGTAAAAGCGGCCTACAGAAACATTCCCGTGCACCCCAAAGACAGGTGGTTGCTGGGAATGAAGTGGGAGGGCGAGACCTACGTGGACGGCACCCTGCCGTTCGGTCTCAAATCAGCCCCCCTGCTGTTCACGGCGGTTGGAGATGCCATAGAGTGGGCTGCCACGCAGAGAGGAGCCGTGTGGCTCAGACACTATATTGACGATTTTGTGGCAGTGGGAGAGAGGGGCACCGACCAGTGCGAGAGAGGCATGGTCGTGTTCAAGGAGGTGTGCCAGCGGCTGGGTATGCCGCTGGACGAGAGCAAGGAGGAGGGACCCAGCGAAGTGCTGACCTTCCTGGGTATGGAGATAGACACGGTCAAGATGGAGGTCAGGTTGCCTCGGGAGAAGTTGACCGAATTGAGGGCTCTCCTTGCAAGGTGGAGGGGCATGAAGAGTTGCAAGAGGAGGGACCTGGAGTCGTTGGTGGGGTCCCTCAACCACGCTTGCAAAGCCGTGAGGCCGGGGAGGGCCTTCAAGAGGAGGTTACAGGACCTCATGACTACCGTGGAGAGAGACGGCCGAAGGGTGAGGCTGAACGTAGAAGCGAGGGCCGATATTGAGTGGTGGCACCAGTTCGGGTTGAGGTGGAACGGCACCTCCCTCATGAAGTCGGTGGTCATGGAAGTAGAGTGCCACGAAGAGTTGGTCTCGGACGCGTCCGGGAGCTGGGGCTGCGGTGCAGCCTGGAAGGGAGAGTGGTTCCAGATCCAGTGGAAGGCGCTGGCTGGAACGAGCGAGTGGGGCATCATGCCCAAAGAGTTGCTGCCGATAGTGGTTGCGGCAATAGTGTGGGGGGGTCAGTGGAGAGGGCTGACCATCAAGGCCAGGTGCGACAACATGTCGGTGGTGGCGGCCGTCCGGGCGGGTGCATGCAAAGAGAAGTGGTCCATGCACCTGCTCAGGTGCTTGGCGTTCGTCGAGGCTAGAGTGCCTCTGACGGTGAGAGCCGAGCACATCAAGGGGACAGAGAACGTGGTGGCAGACGCTCTGTCCAGGGACGACTTAGAAAGGGCTCGTTCTTTTATGCAGGTGTCGGAGAGAGATCCGGTGGCAGTGCCCGGGGAGATTCTGCAGATGCTGACCACTCCGAGTCAATCATGGTCAGAGCAGGACTGGAAGAGACTGTCGTCGCTGTCATCGATCAGTCTGTAGCAGAGCCCACGCGGAGGCGTTACGCCTCGGCGTGGAAGAGGTACTCGGAGTGGTGCAGCCGGATGAAAGAGGCCCCGTTGCCTGTCACGGAGGACAAGGCCACGACGTACGTGCTGGTGCTGGCCAGGGACAGCTTGCGAGCGGAGACGGTGAAGCATCACCTGGCCGGTCTGAGGATGGCTCAGATAAAAGCAGGCATGGCAGCACCGGAGTGGGGCGTCATGGCTAGACTGGTCCAGCTGAGAAAGGGGCTGGCGCGTCTGGAGGTCAAGAAAGACAGAGACATACTGTGCAGGGAGCCGGTGAAGTGGCCGCACATGAGAGCCATGCAGGCCGTCTGGAGCACCGAGGGGAAGAAAGGAAAGATGTTGTGGGCAGCGGACTGCATGTGCTTCTTTGGTTGTCTCAGGGTGGGGAAAGCTCTGACCCCTGACGGCGTCGAGTTGGACGAGAAGGCCCACTTGACGTGGGAGGACGTGCAGATGGAAGGCGTCGCGAGCCCCAGTTGGATCCGAGTACGGATCAAGGAGTCCAAAACGGACAGAAAGAGAGAGGGGACCTTCGTGAGACTGCCGAGGACCGATCTGGACGTCTGCCCAGTGAGGGCGGTTCTCGAGTTTATGTTAGTCAGGGCGCCCGGTCGGGGCCCGTTCTTCAAGGACCAGGATGGCGTGGGGCTCACCAGACGAAACTTTGTGAAGGAAGTCAAACGGGCTCTGGTGAAGATGGGTATTCCGGAAGCCGGAATATTGGGCCACAGTTTCAGAATCGGAGCCGCCACGGCGGCTGCAGAAAGCGGGTCCACCGACGAGGAGGTGAAGGCCCTGGGGAGATGGAAGAGCAGGGAGTACAAAGGGTACATCAGAAGACAAGGTGGTGACCAGGCAGCGTCGGCCAAGAAGTGGACGGAGGCTATAAAGCAAGAGAAGTCCAACTGAGTCCGAGCGTGAGAGTCATAGTCACCCGTTGTCATGTGTATTGTTGTTCAGTTGCCATCATGTTGTGTATACGCTAGTAGTGACCTGAGAACAGGGTACTGTGCGTAGGTGGTTGTGGGAGCGGAGCAGGAGCTAGTCCTGCTTGCGAGTAGTGTGTGCGTCGGAGCAGTCGGGGCTCTCCGAGGGGTGCCGTTGGGGAGGTGTCGGTGGGGATGTACAGCTGCCGCAGGGTAAGCATCAGCTGCACGATTGCGAGCCTCAGGGTAAAGGGCCTGAGGGCGCGCTGCACCCCAACAAGGCATAGGCGGAGCCGAGCCCTAAGAGGGGGCGCGGCTTCGGGCGAGCGACTGCAAACTTCCGGCACACACACAGAGTTATGGAGAGTAAAGTCAATGAATTTAGAATGTTTGGTGTGGCTTCCCACACGCCCTCAGTAGGTAACGGCAGGTGAAGCAGAGCGGACCGAGGTTACCGGCGGTTAAAGGGATGGGGAAGAGATTGAAGGAGCCCGGGCCAGAGGGGGCCGGGCGAACGCATGCGCGAGTGAGGTAAAGGCCTCGCGCTGAGGGCATCAATTAGAGAGTGAGAAAAGAAAAAAGAGAAGAGTGAGAAAAGAGAAAGAGAAAAGAATGGAGAAAGAAAAGAGAGAGAGGAACCCCAGACAGCTGGGGAAGGCCACGGCAGAGACCCGTGGCAGAGAAGAGCCCACCCACCGCATCCCAAAGTGAAAGAGGGGGTGTTTGTTGTGGAGGGTTCCTCCGGGACCCTAGATTGGCGTAGGGTAACCCGTGACGAGTTTGAGGTCGCACGCAAGAGTTGCGTGGGGTGTGGGGGATGTACAGCTGCCGCAGGGTAAGCATCAGCTGCACGATTGCGAGCCTCAGGGTAAAGGGCCTGAGGGCGCGCTGCACCCCAACAAGGCATAGGCGGAGCCGAGCCCTAAGAGGGGGCGCGGCTTCGGGCGAGCGACTGCAAACTTCCGGCACACACACAGAGTTATGGAGAGTAAAGTCAATGAATTTAGAATGTTTGGTGTGGCTTCCCACACGCCCTCAGTAGGTAACCTTCCGTCCGCTTGAAACAATACATTTTTAAGAAATCGATCGATCTTTTCTCAATATTACGCACGCCGCGTTGTGCCCGGTTTTCCCGTAGACGGTCACAAATGATGGAGAATATCAGTGATAGATCCTTACGAGGAAAATTAAATCAAATAAATATATAATATATTGCATATAATTATGATGATGCGTTTTATAAACTTTTATTTATTAGTCTATTGCTTTATAAGATAGTTATCATCGTTGTACTTAATATAACATCTTTTAGCATCTTACTTGTATAAGTCCACTTGTCAATTGAGAAGATGTACAGCTCATAATAGCTATAGTCACTCTAATTTGTTCCATAATAACCGAAGTTACAACGGAAGCGATGGCACCACAAATTTGGAGCTTGTTGTTCTTAGCGTCACAGTAATGATGCACCTTTATCAAAATATTGAACGTTATCATTCCTCTCTTCCATATCGTTCATACAATATTCTTTTGTCTCAAACTCAAAAATTTCTACTTCTTCTTGTGCAGCTGATGTGATGTAATGTTAGCATAGTCTTTGGCAAGAACATTTCTTCTTAATAACATTATCTCTACTATTGCGGAATGAGAATGAATGTGTGGCATATCACTCCTGTCACTATGACAATTGTCATACATAGAATATCCAAATTGATATTAACGAAGTTGTATAATGTTACTGTAAGTATAAGGGAAAGGTTTAGGAAATTTAGCATGTCAATGGTTTTATGGGCACTATTCCTATACGGCTGAAATGTTGCATGAAGAAATATCATAAACATGCAAAGTAATTTCTAAAGAACACTTGCATCTTGGATGCTAAAGAGTAGTACAATCTCTGCTATGAGAAGCCCATATATGAAATAATCCTGGGCAAAAATTGGCAATTATCTTTGAAACATCCTTGGAAGGCGTCACAAACAGGCTTTAATTGAACGAAAGGCTTTACAGTGACTCTTGTGAGTAGGTAATGGTCGACTATTAACGTTGATAACAGTCTAAAATGGGAAGCGTACTATGTACAAGATTTAACACAACAGTTCCTAGAATTGCATACATTAAGTGCTTCCCAGCCATTGGCTCGAGATCTCCATTGTAGTATACCACTGACCTTATTGGACTAGCCATGTATGACTTGATCGTACGGTGCTTGAGGCCCTCTGTAGCAAGTTGCGCCACAAACTTGCACACAACACCCTCCGAAGCAGGGACCCCGCGAAGCCCCGCCCTGCTTAAAAAATCCAAGTACCTCTTCTGACCGGTGCAGTACACTCTGTGGGTGTTATCTGCCAGTCCTCTCTAAAAGAACGACTGAACATGCTGATTCAATCCACCTTGGTCCAGTCTGGCGTTCCGAGCACCAGTGTTTGACCCAATTGAGGATGAGTGTCTGCCTGCTCTCAGTTCCTTTTCCAAGAACTCACTCACCACCTCAGGGTGGTCACAAGCAGTCGGCATGTTCGAAGCCACTCCCTTGCAAACAGCCCCCCCCCCCCCATACCGGAACCCAACCCGGAAACCGACATGAAGACCGTCCGCCAGGAACCCACAAGCACACATAGGAGTCTGGATAGAACTCCAATCTCTTGGAAACAGGTGGGAATAAGTGTAGTCTAACGGCTTTCTCCCAGCCAAAATGAGCAGGTCGGCCACGTGCAAGTACACTGCCGCATACACTTCTACTCACACACACACACACACACGCAACAGTGTACCCGATACCAAGTTTTCACTCAACCCAAGGAAATTCAATCAAATAATAGCAACCACCATGACAATAGTCCATACATTGAGAACAATAATATTCAAATGAGTGAAACATGCAAAAGTCATGAGCACACCACAGTTTCAAACGGCCCCTGGTCTTGCACTGCTGGCAGGCAAAGGAGAACTCTCTATCGGAGGAAGGCACGCAGGCTTGCGGTGTTCACCGCCACACTTGGAGCACACGTGAGAGAAGCAACAAAGAAACGCCACACAAGGCTTCCCGTCGTTCCACGTGAAGCATGGCGCCACCTTGCGCCTCTTCACTGGTGGTCGCTCCTGCCCTCTGCCTGAACAGGGGGGCCTCCATGCTGGCCACCGCCAGCAACACCAGTATAAAAATAGACCGGGTATAGAGTGCCTGGTCGAGTTTCCCAAACTCTGCTGACTCAAGAGCAGGAATTTGCTGCCGGAACCGACTATCGTACGCCCTCCACCAATCACCTTTCTCGGCACCCGCCAACAGGGTAGCCAGGTAGGCCAACAAATCCCGAGCCTTACCGGGGTGAGCGCTCACTACGATTCCGCAGCTTGCTAAGATGGGTGGGCTTCCCCTCTTCGCCCTCTGTCGAGCGACGGAGCTCCAGCTCCAAGTTGTCCTCTGTCAACTCCACCATGTCAACATAGTCACCCCTTAGCACACATCGCACAATGTGTGCCGGAACAACCGGCAATGTGGGACCCAACTGGAATTTCTGGACAGTTGCGTCACCCTTCTTGGTGTTGGCAGACTCTGGACCTGCTCCGACCTGCTTAAGTTCATCCCCAGGAGTCACTGACGGAGACACATGGTCATCAAATGCAGGAAGGCCAAGATCACGCAATCGGTCTGCCTAAACTGTGCCTAGACTTACACGGACACCAACACAGTTTCGGTGACACATGTAATCAGAGCACCTCTAATAACAAAGCACAATGTGCCCCCAAACCCCACACACCCTGGGTCATTTAACAGGGAGTGCAGTAACTAGTGAGAAACACACACAGCCAAGCCAGCCAAGGTCACACCTCTGGCGGCAACACTGGCAACACCGCGCAAGAAAATAAATGAAAAAAAAAATGGCGCAAAAACCCTGAGTCACCCCACAGGGAGCATGTGCACTGGATGGACACACCATGCCTGGGACACACCACAGGGAGCATCTCTCACAATACTGAATACTCAGCATACTGCATACACGCCAGGTACTGGCACCACAACCTGGGTCTCGCCATGGGGCACACACGCACACACACACAGAGCAACATGCAGATATTTCACTGCAATGTAGCTACCCCAACCAGGGGTCACACCACCTGGTTACTAGCCCACTTAAGTGTGGCACCTGCACTAGCCAGGCCTACCCCAACCGCTAAGGTAACCCAGTAAGTTAGGCTCATCAGAAGCAGGTGCTGGAGTACTTCCAGCTGCGCTGTCCTCCGAAGAACATTCTCTGGAACCCACTGAAGAACCCTCTCTGGAGCCCCTGCTAGGCACGAGTCGCCTGACTGTCTCTTCCTGTATGCACGCAGCATACCCGTAGCCAGGGGGGGTTCGAGGGGTTCGGTCGAACCCCCCTTTAGAGTGACCGGAAGTAAATATTTTAGCCACACCCCACATATAACTTCTGGTGTATAGTCATCTGTTCAATCGTGCTGAACCTGAGCTTGAATTATCTGCTGTTTCTGGCCTAGTCTGAGTCCAAGTGACCTAATAAACATTCAGCTCCTTGGATACAAATTTCGCTCTCATATCGGCATGAGTAAAGCTTGCTACGTTACATCTATTCTTTATAAAGTACGTGCGATTCGATATTAATAGCTCAAGCAACGGATTTTTTTCAACAGATTAGAAAGGGAGCCGTCGGAAATGTCTGAGAAAGTTAAACCTCAAATATACAGATAGTAAGTGCACTATCTAGTGTAGCTACACTGCAAATGATTAAAAAACACACACACTGGCCTACTACTAGCGAGTGATAGCACGGGTAACCTGTTCTATTAAGAATCAGTAGCGCTCGCGTTGTTCGTGCTATTAATCTCGAATAGCATGGTTACCCATGCTATCACACGCTAATAGTAGGCCAGCTTTATAAAACTGCACGAGCTACTACAGTAAGCTAAAGATCATTTACAGTGTGGCTACTATGAACTTTGCTTTAATCGATGGCTCCTCCTAATCTGTTGAAAAAAACTCTGTCTAATAGGGGTATAGCTTCTGCGCTAAAGAATGACGTTGTCTCCAACTAGAAACTACAACTGTACATTTCCAAGGCTAGAGCTGCATGTTTGCGCACTTACTCTTACTTAAGCTACCGTGACATTTCACTTGGTCCAGTGCTATTTCACTCGATTTTTCCAATACATTTTGAACGGGCAGTTCACATGCCGTACTATTAAATAACTTGTAGTACGAATAAGGCGAATTAATGTTGCACTGTTTAGATACAGCTCACCGTAGTGGTTAGAAGCCTGCTTTTCTCTCGAATATCAACAGTGTTTAATGAATTATAGTTTTGAAGTTGAATACCTAGCTAGAACAAATTAGTGCACTTATCTTTCGTTTTTTAGTATTGTAGAAGAATTAACGAGGAAACAAAAGTAGGTGTGGCTTATTGCGTCTTAAAATCCGAACCCCCCAATGCGAACCTCTGGCTACGGGCCTGCGCGGCAACCATGTCGCGAGTTGATCCAGCAGTAGCCCCACCAGTAGAGGTACCCTCCTGGGACATATTCGCTGATACTAAATTTGACTAAGTGAGATCTCTGAAACTTGGTCTAGAGTTGTGTTTCTCAATTGACTGAATGACATGTTGGCCTTGTGCTCTTGCTACTCACCCGCCCTACCCCATGCGCGTGCCATGCGAACTTTACCCGACGCCGGAACTTCCACCTTGGATTAACCCCACCTAACCTACGGCTAAATGCCCATTAATCATAGTTTCTTTTGCTTTAAGCAATAATTACATTGAGCATATTTAAGCTCTTAAAAGTTCCAGCTCCTAAGTGTATTCTAATGTGCTCATGTGTCAGAAGACATGCTAATCCAACAGAAGTGGTTTTATGGCAGCTAATGACATGAAGTATATTCTATATTTCAGGAGGGTTATTTCTAGTAGGGTTAAGGTGGTTCTTGTCCCCCATTGTAAAGGCTCGAGTTAAGTCTTATACAGAATGGCCTCTCAGTGAAGGACCAGGTGTCTACTTGCTCTGACGCGTGGTATTAACTATTCGCAACCGCTGGCGCAAGCTTGCGGTCTTGAGTAGTCACCTAAAGCGCGTACTCCCTAACGGTGGTACTTGCCAGGGTTTGTAGAGGTAGACAACAAGTTTTCATATAATAAGACAAGACAATATATACAATACATCAGGATGCAGTGAGGATTGGGTTACAGCACATATGAATATCATTAATGGATGGCATGGATGGGAAAGGGTCGACATTAGAAACAAATGGGAGATGCATACATTTGGATAAGATAAACATTAGAAATAAATGGGATGGCAATACACAGGGATAAATTGGATGAAAGAAAAAGTTCTCTGTTCAGATCAGAAGCAAGTTCAGTCTTCTTGCTGAGGATCCTGGACATACTCCGGGGGGGCAATGGTGTCGTCATCCAGGAGGAGTGGGACTAGTCGGCAGGCAGGGCGGCTGTAGGATCGGCCATGGCATCTGAGAGTGACGGCTCTTACAACTCCATCGTCACCAGGTTGTACGTCTTCAATGACAGCAATTGGCCAGTCTCGATTGCGCAGTGCTTCGTCTTTGACCAGGACTACGTCACCAGGTTTGATCTGGTAACCAGGACGCTTCCATTTATTCCTCTGACTACAGGCAGACAAGTAGGAGGAAGTCCACTGACGCCAGAGGTTGGACTTCATTCTCTGAACCAAATTCCAACGACGCAATGACGAGGTAGATCCAGTAGGTGGCAGCTTGGAAGGAGGGGCTAGGATGGGTCTACCGATCAGGAAGTGACCGGCAGTCAGGAATGTTCCTTCAGATGCTTCCTCTGCGTGAAGCGGTGCTAGTGGGCGGCTGTTTAGGATGGCTTCTGCCTCCGTTAAGACAGTGTAAAGTTCGTCCCAACGGAGGGCTTGGGGACCGACATTCTTTCTGAGTAAAGTCTTCATAGACTTCACTGCAGACTCCCACAAACCGCCAAAGTGGGGAGCTCTGGGCGGAATGTGGTGCCACTTGATGGAATGCATGGTGGTGAATTGCTGAATGGCATCTGTGGTCTTCTTAGATTCGGTGAAGCGCTGTAGCTCCCGGATCTCCTCCCGGGCCCCATGGAAGTTGGTTCCATTATCTGAGAACATCTCAGCAGGGCAGCCACGTCGGGAGGTGAACCGGGAGAAGGTGGCAAGGAACTCCTCAGTGGAGAGGGATGAGCAAATGTCGAAGTGGACAGCCTTCGTGGTCAAACACACGAATATGACCGCGTAGGCCTTGATGAAGGAAGGCTTGCGGGTGTGACCAAGCTTGAGTGTAAAGGGGCCTGCAAAATCAACACCTGTCCTGTGGAAGGGCGGGGCAGGGGTGGTGCGAGCAGCTGGCAGCATTCCCATCAGGTGATGAAGAGGCCTTGCATATGCTCGCTGGCAGATGGAGCAGGTCCTACTGACAAGTTTCAGAAGGCTGCGTAGATTCGGGATCAGGAAAGACACTGCGAGAACGGATGCCATAGCAGTGACTCCAGCATGACTGTATACTCTGTGCAGGGTGGCAACCAATAGTTTTGTCAATGGTGACTTGGCATGGAGTAGGGTCAGCTGCAGCGGAGTGGAAGGAGCTTCAGGATCTCTCACACGGCTCTGTACAACAACATGGCCATGAGCAGAGAGGGCTAGGAGGTATTTGGAGATGTGATGGCTCTTTGGGAGGCAGGAGGACTTCTCGGCAGCTTGCACGACGTCCGGGAAGTGTTCCTTCTGGGAGAGGTAGTATAACCGGAATTTAGACTTCTCTATTTCCTCGAAGGAGAGATGACCAGTGAGGCGATCTGTGTCCTTGTGCCTAGCATTGTATACAAATCTCAGTAGCCAAGCAACAACTCTCACCAACATGAAAAATGATGAGAATCGTGACCATAGAGAGTGTAGAAACTGCTTCTGGGCAGGTGGCAAGTCCAGGCAAGGTTTGATAGTCACAGTAAACACAGCGGCAGGAGGCTTGGAAAGTTTGGAGTGTGGCCAGTCCTGCTGGGGCAGGGAAAGCCAGGGTGGACCTGACCACCAGAGTGCTGACATAGCCAGGTCCGGCCCCCGCATTCCCCTGCTTGCTAAATCAGCAGGATTGAACTCTGAGGTGACATGGCGCCAGGACACTCCGGGTAAAAGTTGCTGAATCTTGTAGATGCGGTGTGATACAAAACGATCCAGCTGCGTGGGAGTCTTCGGGATCCAATGCAGCAGTATCTCACTGTCAGTCCATGCATGAACCTGTAGGAAAGACATATCAAGCAGGCGTGAACAGTGACACAACAACTCAGCAAGTAATACAGCTCCGGTCAACTCAGCTCTGGGCACAGTGATAGGATGGACTGGTAGCACCCGAGCTTTGGCCATAACCAGAGTGGTAGTGGTGGTTCCATCTGCATGGATTGTCCGCAGATAGATGGCTGCTCCATAGGCCACAGTGGAAGCATCGCAGAATCCATGCAGCTGCTCTTGGAGTGTTGATGGAGAAGGACAGAGTCTTCTGGGGACTGGATGGGCGTTGATCGCAGGCAAATCTGTTATCCAGGTGTCCCAACGCAGACGCAAGTCTTCTGGGACGGGTTTGTCCCAGGCCAGCCCTAGCTTCCAGGTGTCCTGGAACAATATGCGTGCCAAAACGACAGCTGGGCAGAACAGACCGAGAACGTCAAAGACGCCGGCTGTCCCGGAAGCGATCACTCGCTTTGTCACTGGGTCTGGTGAGACTGTGAGGGATGGAATAGCAACAAATAAGCTATCGCTCACCGTGTCCCAGTGGACGCCAAGGGCTTTGTGGGCTAGGTTGGGTGGAGTGATGGCAACTGATGTCTCCTCCTTCTCGCACAGGTCAGGCGGGATGGATTGCAGGAGCTCCTTGGAATTAGAGCGCCACTTGCGCAGAACCATGCCTGCGCGAGAGAGGAGGTCACAAAGCTCGGCTCTAAGCTTCATGGCAGTGGGCAAATCATCAGTGCTGTAGAGAAAGTCATCCACATAAAATGCTTCTCGGATGGCCGTGGCAGCGGTGGGATGGGAGGTGGAATGAAGGTCGGCGAGGGTTCTCAGGACTTGAGTGGCCAGGAATGGACTGCATTTGACGCCAAACGTCACTCTCTTCATCCTACAGTCCAAGACCTGGCCTGACTCTCCTCGCATGAGGAAGCGGTGCCAGTCTCTTTCTCCAGGATGTAGCATGATTTCCCTGAACATCTTAGAGATGTCAGAGCTCATGGCAATGAAATGGCGGCGGAACCGAGTCAGGACATCTACCAAAGGAGGATAGAGGTTCGGTCCTGCCAGCAAGGTGTCGTTCAAGGAGACACCGTTCGACGACCTGGCAGAGGCGTCGAATACTGCTCGGACTTTGGTGGTGGTCGACGTCTCCTTGAACACACCGTGTACTGGCAGGTAACAGTGTGGATGGCGACTCACTTCACTCTTGGGGATCACTTCGGCGTGGTCAAGTGTTAGATACTCTGTCATGACAGCCGAGAACGCCTCCAGCTTGTCCTTGGCAGTCAAGGAACGCTCATTAGCAAACAGTCGGCTCATGGCTTGCCTTCTGGTGTCTCCGAGCTCTGAAGGGTTCTGGATTCTGGGCAAGGAAACATAGAATCTGTCATTGTCAATCTTATAACTAGCCTCAAACCCCTCAACAACTTGCACGTCATCTTGGGAAAGGGCTGGAGATTCTGGCACTCTGTCTAGCTCCCAGAGACAGCTGAGTTTGTCCTGGAGGTTGTCTGGAGCAAGGGTTAGGACTGGAAGACGGCTTAGAGGTTCTTCTGTAGGACCAGACAGGCACAAGCCTAGGCGTGTGGGAAGAGCTAGGAATCCCTCAATGCAGAAAGGGGGTCCTGTGGTTAGCTCACTGGTTTCGCCTAGAGGCAGAATCAAATCCACCTCACCACCCAGCTCGGGATCGGCTAGTAGGTAAGATGAGAAGGCAGGGTTGTTCCGGATAGAATCTTTATTGGTTGGATGGTCGAGCTTCTTCAGCGACGGAATGACGGTGAATGCTATTGGTGCTGTGGTGAATGATCCATCTCTGGACTGGATCCGGGTCATCACACCAAACTTGCTGGTGGTAACGCCGCCTAACCCCTCCACGGGTAGGCGTTCGTGGACCCTAGTCAAACCTGAGTCCATGGCCAGTCTCTCTGACATCACGGCAATGGATGCCCCTCCATCTAAGAGTGCTCGTGCCTGGACACAACGGTGACCATTCTCCATAATCACCACAGCGGTGTAGAGAGATCTTGGATTTCTTGGGAGCTTGGCTTCTTCGGTTGATGTGGTAGTGGTGGACATAACACGTGGAGTTTGATTGGCAACAACGGTGGGAGGTGTGGTGTTTTCTCTTTCACGGTGGAGCATCGTGTGGTGACGACCGCCACACGTCTTACACGAAAACTTGTTTGGGCAGGACTTGTAACCGTGTGCATGAGAGAAACAATTAATGCATAATTTCTTCTCCCTCACCAACAGATTTCTTTTGTTGACATCAAATCCCCTGAAACTGTCACAGCGGGTAAGTCCATGGAATTCGCCACAGGCTACGCATCCAGATGACGGCTTCCGGTGGCTGGACTTAGGAGTAGAGAAGGAAGGCTGTTGCTGGGGAGTGGACTCGAAGGAGTGGACAGAAGAGGCGGTGGACGAGCTGGCAGCAGCGTTATTGAAATTGACCAGCCACTTCTTGGTGAATTCAATAATGTCCTCCATGCATGGCACGGTGCTGGCATCCATGGAGCGCATCCACTCCGCACGGCAGGGTTCTGTCATCATCTGGACGGCCAGGGTAGCCAGGAAGTGTGACGAATCTGTACCTGCAATTGAGATGAACCTACGCCAAGGAAGACAGAAATTGTCATGAAAGTGTGTAAAACTGTTGAAATCAAACCCTATCTTGGATACACTTTGGATTTTTCTCGTCAGGATGGGGCATACGATGTTGGGTGCACCGTAAACAGACTTCAGCTCGGCCATCATTTTCTCTAGGTTACAGTCAACGTGTGGCAAGTTATCCAGGAGTCTTCTGGCCTTGTCCGGCTTCACAGCACTTCTGAGCAGTCCGCGAACCTCCATGGGACTGTAGCCTTTGGCTCTAGTCTTGATGGTAGAGACAAACAGGCTCTCAAACTGCTCCCAGTGCTCAGGGTCTCCATCGAAGGATGGCACCTCAATGCGCAGTGCATTGTGTCCCGAAGAGCAGGTAGAAGCAGAAGAGGGTGAGGCTGAAGCAGGAGTAGGAAGCGGGGTGCCCTCGTGCCTGAAGAGAATGTCACGTGCTTCTTCGAAGGCGGTGAATCTGTCACGGAAAGCTGGAACAAGTCGGTGGCATTTTCCGGAATTGAGGAATGGAGTACAGCGTGAGATGAAAGACTAGAACCGGGCCTCAAATCTGGGAGAGGTGGTGTCAGTCGCGGCTAGCAGAAGCTTCATTTCACCCACTATGCTGTTGCTGTCAGACCACAGCTGGTATCTTTCCCTTACTCTGCGTAGAGTCCGGCGAAGGTCGGTGTGTATCTCATCGTGTCTCTCGGACTCAACTAGCTCCGATTCATATGCTTCCTCGGAGTCCAGCACAAGATCGTTGATCTGAGCTTGTATCTGGTTGTGAGCAGAGACAGTCGAAGACAACTCATCGGACAGGCCATCAATGACGACAAGATCTAAGTCATCAGGGTGGCAGGTGTCCAGGGATTGGATTTTCTTGAGTAGCTTGGTCACAAGACCTCGCTTGTGTGCGCGTTGACGTCGCAGGCGGTCAATGGCGGCAGTAGGATCTAGATTCTCTTCCATGACAGATAGGATGATACACAAATGGAATGGATAAGGAAGATGGAACTCCACAAAGTCGCAGGAGACGGTGTGAGGCAAGTCCCAAGGTGTTAATTGGAAAGGTGTCGATAGGCAAGTGCGAAGTAGAAGCAAGCAGACGGCAGAACTCGTAGCAAACCGATCCTGGATACTCTCGGACGGAGCACGGAACAGCAACAAAGTCCAGTCGGCAGAGCTCGACGTTGGCACGGCACGGGCTCGAAGGACCAAATGTAAAGGCTCGAATTAAGTCTTATACAGAATGGCCTCTCAGTGAAGGACCAGGTGTCTACTTGCTCTGACGCGTGGTATTAACTATTCGCAACCGCTGGCGCAAGCTTGCGGTCTTGAGTAGTCACCTAAAGCGCGTACTCCCTAACGGTGGTACTTGCCAGGGTTTGTAGAGGTAGACAACAAGTATTCATATAATAAGACAAGACAATATATACAACACATCAGGATGCAGTGAGGATTGGGTTACAGCACATATGAATATCATTAACGGATGGCATGGATGGGAAAGGGTCGACATTAGAAACAAATGGGAGATGCATACATTTGGATAAGATAAACATTAGAAATAAATGGGATGGCAATACACAGAGATAAATTGGATGAATGAAAAAGTTCTCTGTTCAGATCAGAAGCAAGTTCAGTCTTCTTGCTGAGGATCCTGGACATTCTTACTCCCTAACTTTGAACAAGAGCATTACACTTACAGTATACAAAGACATGCATAAACAAAATTGAGATAAAAGGATGGATATCTGAAAGAATTTCTAAGGGTTTCTATTGCATGTAGTTTTCCAATATTTCCTGATATTATTAACGCACCGTCGGTTTATTTATAGTTTGTTCTTCAATCATCAATAAAGTTACACTAGTGTTGGTTGAAACTTGATATTAGCAACAATCTTTTAATTCCAATCATGAAATATTTGATAGCTGTGCTACTCATGATAAAGCATGACATTACTCCAATATATATTAACCTCGTAACTCTTAGTTTAAATGGCAACTTAAACATTCCAAATACTCACTCCATTTTGATACATTACAGCTTTAAGTGGTACAGCCTGAGCTTGGAGTCTGCTGTAAATTTCATTTTTTTGTTCCATGGGAAGCTGAAATAGAAAGACATCTGGCTCTATCAAAATGAAATTATACATAACTCTGCAGAAAGAATGGAATGACTAAAATGTTTATGCTGAGATAAATCTATAGAATTCTATGGGCTACACCACAAAATACCTATTGCCAAAAAACAACAACAACAAACAATGCCAGACATAACCAGCCAGACAACTTGATGGTTTGAAGCATATTTATACAATGCCAGACATAACCAGCCAGACAACTTGATGGTTTGAAGCATATTTATACAATGCCAGACATAACCAGCCAGACAACTTGATGGTTTGAAGCATATTTATACTATGCCAGACATAACCAGCCAGACAACTTGATGGTTTGAAGCATATTTATACAATGCCAGACATAACCAGCCAGACAACTTGATGGTTTGAAGCATATTTATACAATTTGAAGTTAACTAAGAGACACTACCTTACATTATCTCTCTAGACTAAAGTAGACATATGTTAATAAAGGTTATACTTTCTTTCAAACCTCTCTCTCTCTCTATTTCCATACCGTATCTGAGTTAATTGATGACAATAATACTTCAAGTTTTTCACAAACTTCCTCTTGATACGTTTTCGAGATCTAAAATTTAACCAAACATAACTAAAGTAAAACTAAACTTTAACAATAGTCCAAAAACTAATAAGAACTAACAGATAGTCATAGGACCACTTCAACTACTAATACAAACGAGCTATCATTCAATATAGTAAAACTAAACAACTCTACTGCAATGTGTACACGATAATGCCTTTTAAATTACTATCTTTTGCCATGGTCTTAAATATGGACAAACTGTGGGCAAAAATGAATCCAACTTTGCTTTGAATTAATTTTGCAATCACAAGGCGATCTTTTAATTTATAACATAATGTGCTTAGTTTATCTAGTGTTGATCAAACATACCCGTATCCCATCATTGAGAATCAGTGAGTGAAGTCTTTGAGTCTTCTTCAACAAAATCAAGTGCTTACTTTCAGTTTCAGAAGTATCCATATCATCTGAGGCTATTACGGTGATCCATCGTCTCTCTTGTCTGACAGTATCTTGCTGGCAGTGTACAGTGATCCATCGTCTCTCTTGTCTGACACTATTTTGCTGGCAGTGTACAGTGATCCATCGTCTCTCTAGGTTCTAAGGCTAATGGAGTCATGACTTTTGTCAAGAACTACAGATAAGTTTAATACCATAAAATCTCGTCCATAGGAGGGCATTCTAGTGGTGAACTAACAAAAAAGAATATGAGTGACCAAATTATAAGTGCTGTGGAGTGAAAAGAGAGAGAGACAGACATGTGTGACATTCATGGTTTCCTGTGAGAGGCCTTGCCTGGAGTGGAGAGGCATCATTATCATTACTGTGTAATGTGCATCAGTTCTCTTCGACAGCCACTACATGTGAGAGAAGGAGTCGGTCGCTACTACAGGAATTCAGATAGCTATGTCTCCCAAGGTTTTTTCTTTCTTAGTCAGTAGGCTTTCATTCCTGTCTTAGCAGCTGTTGTAGCTATCCTGCCTCTTCTATTACTTCAACTACCCTTAAAATAGTCTCTTTAAAGTATTACTACACTTGCACTCTGAACTTTAAGTAATAAGGGTTTTCAGCCCTACTTGCTTACGACATTCATTCGTTCATTCAACCAGCAATTCTACAATGTTTTCATCAACACAACTCAACATACATGGAAATTGTCATCAATATAACATAACAGTGTTTGATACATGTGGAGAGTGAGAATGTTCACTTGACTGTGTTAGACACAAACACTGGTACAAAAATAATGAACAGAATAGCAACAACAACAACTGATCACAAATGAAGACACTAAATTACTACATATACTGACAGAGTCACAATACTAAGACAAATTTGTTCATATACTGCAACACTTAAAATAGTCCATTATAAATCAGTACTACTGGTAACAGTTTCAGGTTCTGGCTGGTTACATGGTGGTTTAGTTTCCTTACATCCAGCTTTGTAAACAAACACACATACACACCAGAAAGTGTGGTAGTTCACCACTGCATGAAACGTCATTGTAATAGTGTGTATGCAATAATTGAATTCATAGAGGGGGACATTTTCTCACCAAGGAATTCCTACCCCATCAACCTCACTATGAATAATGAGAAGAGGTCCATTGCTCAACAATGGCAGGCACAAAGCCAGGAGCTGTTGGTTCACAAGGAAACGCTGTGAATAAAGCTAATCAGTAGGGACCTCCTCTACAATATCTCTGTCTTAATAATCTCAATTCTATAGCTCTCACAGGGAAATGCTGTGAATAAAGCTAATCAGTAGGGACCTCATCTACAATATCTCTGTCTTGTAATCTCAATTCTATAGCTCTCACAGGGAAATGCGTGAATAAAGCAATCAGTAGGGAACCTCATCTACAATTCTGTCTTAGTAATCTCCAATTCTTAGCTCTCACACGGAAATGCTGTGAATAAAGGCTAGTCATTAGGCTCCATCTACAATCTCTCTGTCTTAGTAATCTCAAATTTAATTTCTATAGCTCTCACAGGGAAATGCTGTATAAGCTAGGCATTAGGGACTCATCTACAATATCGCTGTCTTTATAATCTCAATTCCATAGCTCTCACAGGGAATGCTGTGAATAAAGCTAGTCATATGGCCTCATCTACAATATCTCTGTCTAATCTCAATTCTACAGCTCTCACAAGGAAATGCTGTGAATAAAGCTAATCAGTAGGGACCTCATCTACAATATCTCTGTCTTAGTAATCTCAATTCTACAGCTCTCACAAGGAAATGCTGTGAATAAAGCTAATCAGGAGGTACCTCATCTACAATATCTCTGTCTTAGTAATCTCAATTCTATAGCTCTCACAGGGAAATGCTGTGAATAAAGCTAATCAGTAGGGACCTCATCTACAATATCTCTGTCTTAGTAATCTCAATTCTATAGCTCTCACAGGGAAATGCTGTGAATAAAGCTAATCAGTAGGGACCTCATCTACAATATCTCTGTCTCAGTAATCTCAATTCTATAGCTCTCACATGTGAATAAAGCTAATCAGTAGGGACCTCATCTACAATATCTCTGTCTTAGTAGTCTCAATTCTATAGCTCTCACAGGGAAATGCTGTGAATAAAGCTAATCAGTAGAGACCTCATCTACAATATCTCTGTCTTAGTAATCTCAATTCTATAGCTCTCACAGGAAATGCTGTGAATTAAGCTAATCAGTTGGAACCTCATCTACAATATCTCTGTCTTAGTAATCTCAATTCTATAGCTCTCACAGGGAAATGCTGTGAATATAGCTAATCAGTAGGGACCTCATCTACAATATCTCTGTCTTAGTACTCTCAATTCTATAGCTCTCACAAGGAAATGCTGTGAATAAAGCTAGTCAGTAGGGACCTCGTCTACAATATCTCTGTCTTAGTAATCTCAATTCTACAGCTCTCACAGGGAAATGCTGTGAATAAGCTAATCAGTAGGGACCTCATCTACAATAAGCTAGTCAGTAGGGACCTCATCTACAATATCTCTGTCTTAGTAATCTCAATTCTATAGCTCACACAGGGAAACGCTGTGAATAAAGCTAATCAGTAGGGACCTCCTCTACAATATCTCTGTCTTAGTAATCTCAATTCTACAGCTCTCACAGGGAAATGCTGTGAATAAAGCTAATCAGTAGAGACCTCATCTACAATAGCTCTGTCCAGGGCCGTAGTCGATAGTACGACCAGTACGACTTTGGTCGCACCTTTTTTTCGTCAAAGGTAAAGATCGTTACATAAAAATACTATATTATTAAATTAGTAGAGGTCGTTTATTGTAACTGGTTGCGCGTGGTTCACGATCTCCCGGTTGCTAAAAAATTAGCACTTGTAGTGCATGATTCAAGTCGTAGCCTTCTGAGTGGACTTCCAGAGAAACCAAGTATGGAAAAAAAACTGTGGTAAAGCGAGCGTTCCTCCAAGCTACCTGGTTTGGTTCTTGGAGGTGGATTCACTACAATGAGGCAGAAGATTGTGTTCATTGTCATCTTTGCCTTACTGCCTTGAAGCAAAAGCTAATTAATCTTACTCCAGGAGATGACTCTGCTTTTGTAAGTTCAAACAATAATGTTAATTGAAGACTTTTACTTTAATGTTGCATTTTTAGCTTGTTAGAGGCTATAACAACTGGAACATTCACGTAATATAATTCATTCAATCATTTTTTTTTCTGATTCATAATATTATAATTATAACCACATATCTCGTTGGGATAGACCACACCCACTTCCTGTTAACTAGTAAGTCACACCCACTTCCTGGCCTTACCTGTTCAGTTTAGCCGACTACGGCCCTGTTAGTAATCTCAATTCTACAGCTCTCACAGGGAAATGCTGTGAATAAAGCTAATCAGTAGGGACCTCATCTACAATATCTCTGTCTTAGTAATCTCAATTCTATAGCTCTCACAGGGAAATGCTGTGAATAAAGCTAATCAGTAGGGACCTCATCTACAATATCTCTGTCTTAGTAATCTCAATTCTATAGCTTCTCATCACTAGTATTTCTTGCAGCTCAAGTGTAATCCTTAGCATGTATGTGTACTCACTTTATTTGCATGGTAAAGCGTTTGTGTTTGTCTGTTTTTTGCTCCATACACTAGAGAAAGTAGTGTTGTTGTTGTTGTTGTTGTTGTTGTTGTTGTTGTTTCTTAAGTTCTCTGACACTTTTAAGCCACTACACAATATAGCATCTTTCATGTGAAAAGTAGCAACTGTATAGCTTGGTACATCCAGTAAGTCTTATATATGTGAGTGGGTCTAGGAAAAGGGACCTTATGGCGCATGTTCGGGTGAACAACCGCTTAAGGAGCAGGAACTCCATTCACTTCCTTGAACATTCCATTTGCCTCCGCACACACAAACGTATTTTTCACACATAATGTTATTCATACATTCATACCACAAACCCACAGTTCCTTTTCATCGTGCTTTACCTTATGTACCTGTTCACTTCATGTATTTTTGCTCTCAAGTTCTTTACCATACAATCTAAAGCTTCTTTACATAGTCAAGGGTTTAGTCCACCGCTTTTAACATAAACAAACAAAAAATTGCGTTCATTAATGCTATTAGCAAGTTACAATCCACCTCCACTTAGTGCTAAAAAATAGGAGAGTTAAACCTTCGATGCACAAAGAAACTGGCAGCCATACTGGGCTGTATTAAGCAATTGAACCAGAAATCAAGAAAACATAAATTGAATTGACACTTCTGGTATAATTAACATTTCTGTATACTTAACAGCATACTCTGCAAATGAATAAAATCATGCAGCAGCTTTTAGCAGCGACTAACAAAGATTTCTGTAAAGTTCTTTATAGCTTTTGTAGCACAATTAGCACACCCCTGATAGTGCTTCATTCTGTCTGATTGGCTGTATGAAATGAATAATATAATATATATATATATATATATATATATATATAATTAGCACACCCCATGCTCGCTTAAATAACTTGTACTTGATCATGTTACTGGTGGTATACTCTATAGTGTAGGCTACTGGATCTACTCACTGGGAGTGAAGATTGGAACTTCTGAGATGTTGACTCTCCCAAGGAAGTTCTAGCATGCACTACCAAATGATAAAGATCACATGTTGATGTGTATTAATACATTGAATGCATGGAACTGAAGGATGACGACACAGGCAGGGAGGTTGCCAGGAGTGATGATCGCACGGTAAGTGGCCGGAGGTGTGTCCTGATCATCCACAGTCATCAACAAATATAATGTATTATTTACCATCTCCACGGAAACCGACTCGATATTGGGCAACCCTAAACAATAAATATTAAAATTCACGCTAATGAATAAAATCATGCAGAAACTTTTAGCAGTGACTAACAAAGATTTCTGTACAGTTCTTTATAGCTTTTGTAGCACAATTAACACACCCCTGATAGTGTTTCATTCTGTCTGATTGGCTGTATGAAATGAATAATATAATATAATATATATAATTAGCACACCCCATGCTAGCTTAAATCACTTGTACTTGATCATGTTACTGGTGGTACACTGTATAGTGTAGACTACTGGATTTACTTACTGGGAGTGAAGATTGGAACTTCTTGAGATGTTGACTCTCCCAAGGAAGTTCTAGCATGCACTACCAACTGATAAAGATCACATGTTGATGTGTTTAAATACACTGAATGCATGGAACTGAAGGATGACACAGGCAGGGGGGTTGCCTGGAGTGATGATCGTACGGTAAGTGGCAGGAGGTGTGTCCTGATCATCCACAGTCATCAACAAATATAATGTATTAAATATCATCTTCACGGAAACCAACTCGATATTGGGCAACCCTAAATAACAAATATTAAAATTCACGCTAACTCAAGCCACGCCCCTTTCCACTCACTTGGTAAGACAGTGATATTACTTGGTGCTGCCTGTGAACCATTTCTAAATAGTGCCACACATCTTTAGAAATTTTTAATGTCCAGAAACCAACACTGGTGCGGTTCAAAACCCCACCAATAAATACAGCTGTTCCATTTAGACAGTACTTAATGCCAGTGCCCCCCTCCCCCCCAGCAGTTTCTCTCATTTTCTTTTATATGTCAAGAAACCAACACTGGTGCAGTTCAAAACCCACCAATAAATACAGCTGTTCCATTTAGATAGTACCTAATGCCAGTGCCCCCCTTCCCCCCAGCAGTTTCTCTTGTTTCCTTTTAGTCCACTACACAAATCTGACTTTAAAATATGCTAATTGCATGGTCCCCTACAGTTTGCTTCAGAAGTACAAATGTATACATTGTTGTGTGTGTTCTCTGCTGCATGGCGGAATGAATCACCACTGATGTCAGAATTGTGATAAAATTAGTATTATATATCCCTTTTTACTAAGTTTTGAATAAAAATGGGAATCCAGGACACACCCTCTCTTGTTATCCTAAATATTGCATATAGTTATTAGTAGCTATTAAAATTACATATATATGACTTGCCATGTTGTCTTTTACAGAAACAAGCTCCATATAATTCTCTTATTACGTGTAATTGTGGAGTATAGCTAAGTGAGACTTCAATAATAATGACAAGAAACTAACTTCGTCAGATAACCTTTATTTAGGTTGCAATCTGGTACAATCATTGAGGCATAATGATGAACTTCTTTTGTCTATAAGATGTGGACAGTTATAAATTATATATATACTAATTACATGGTCCCGGCAGTTTCTCTCGTTTCATTTTAGTCCACTGGGCATGTCCGACAATGAAAGATGCTAATTACATGGTCACCGGCAGTTTATCTCGTTTCATTTTAGTCCACTGGGCATGTCCGACCCTAAAATATGCTAATTACATGGTCTTTGGCAGTTTCTCTCGTTTCATTTTAGTCCGCTGGACACGTCCGACTATGAAATGTGTTAATTACATGGTCCCACGGAAGTTTCTCTCGTTTCATTTTAGTCCACTGGACATGTCCGACTCTAAAATATGCAAATTACAGGGTCCCCGGCAGTTTCCCTCGTGTCATTTTAGTCCACTGGATACGACCGACTTTAAAATATGTTAAGTACATGGTCCCCGGTAGTTTCTCTCGTTTCGTGTTAATCCACTGGACACGTCCGACTCTAAAATATGCTAATTACATGGTCACCGGCAGTTTATCTCGTTTCATTTTAGTCCACTGGGCACGTCCGACATTAAAATATGCTAATTACATGGTCCCTGGCAGTTTCTCTCGTTACATTTTAGTCCACCTGGCATGTCCAACTTTGAAATGTGCTAATTACATCGTCCCCAACAGTTTCTCTCATTTCATTTTAGTCCACTGGACACGTCCGACTCTAAAATATGCTAATTACATACATGGTCCCCGGCAGTTTCTCTCGTTTCATTTTAGTCCAATGAACACGTCCGACTCTAAAATATGCTAATTACATGGTCCCCGGCAGTTCCTCTCGTTTCATTTTAGTCCAATGAACACGTCCGACTCTAAAATATGCTAATAACATGGTCCCCAGCAGTTTCTCTCGTTTCGTTTTAGTCCACTGGACAAGTCCGACTCTAAAATATGCTAATTACATGATCTCAGGCAGTTTCTCTCGTTTCATTTTAGTCCACTGGACACGTCCAAATCTAAAATATGCTAATTACATGGTCCCCGGCAGTTTCGTTTCAATTTAGTCCACAGAACACGTTCGACTTTAAAATATGCTAATTACATGGTCCCGGCAGTTTCTCTCGTTTCATTTTAGTCCACTGGACACGTCCGACTCTAAAATATGCTAATTACATGGTCCCCGGCAGTTTCTGTCATTTCATTTTAGTCCATTGGGTAAGTCCGACTATGAATTATGTTAATTACATGGTCCCCAGCAGTTTCTCTCGTTTCATTTTAGTCAACTGGACACGTCCAACTTTTAAATATGCTAATTACATCTGTTCAGGCCACTGAACGCTGTAACATTCATATTAGCTCACTTTGTTTTATGTAATCTAATCTTATTATTTCAGTGTTGTTTTCCTACCACTTTACACTACTTCTGCTCCCCTGGTGTGTGCTGGCAGCTGATTGGTCAGTTGTTAGCTCAGGCTTTCGCTGTTTCCATGTTAGCTGTTTTGTTATCACTTTTAGTTTTATCTCATACTTGTGGTCACTTGACTCTTGTATTTAGTGGTCATTAGCTCTAGTGCTTGTGGTCTACTATTCTATATCTAACTTGTCTAACCAATATATTTAATTCTGTGTGTGTGTGTGGAGACAGTGTAACTTGTCAGTGGATTTACAACCCATAAGAGTTATATATTCTAGCTTCTAATACATACACTCAGGACTGTCTCTAATTCAGGATTCGCATTGGATACTTCCAGTGTCAGAACCCGCATCAACATACATTTTTTGGTCCTTTGAGCCGGATACAGCAACTAGCTTATATTATCTCCTCTAGTATTCTTCAACTCAACTGAGTTCCAATTATCTACTATTCTTCAACTCAACTGAGTTCCAATTATCTACTATTCTTCAACTCAACTGAGTTCCAATTATCTACTATTCTCCAACTCAACTGAGTTCCAATTATCTTCTATTCTTCAACTCTACTGAGTTCCAATTATCTACTATTCTTCAACTCAACTGAGTTCCAATTATCTACTATTCTCCAACTCAACTGAGTTCCAATTATCTACTATTCTTCAACTCAACTGAGTTCCAATTATCTACTATTCTTCAACTCAACTGAGTTCCAATTATCTACTATTCTTCAACTCAACTGAGTTCCAATTATCTACTATTCTTCAACTCCACTGAGTTCCAATTATCTACTATTCTTCAACTCAACTGAGTTCCATTTATCTACTATTCTTCAACTCAACTGAGTTCCAATTATCTACTATTCTTCAACTCAACTGAGTTCCAATTGTTTACTATTCTTCAACTCAACTGAGTTCCAATTATCTACTATTCTTCAACTCAACTGAGTTCCAATTATCTACTATTCTCCAACTCAACTGAGTTCCAATTATCTTCTATTCTTCAACTCTACTGAGTTCCAATTATCTACTATTCTTCAACTCAAATGAGTTCCAATTATCTACTATTCTCCAACTCAACTGAGTTCCATATTATCTACTATTCTTCAACTCAACTGAGTTCCAATTATCTACTATTCTTCAACTCAACTAAACTCTAACCTACTTCATTCATTGGCTACAGCTTTGACCTATTCAAAGTAAGAACTGAAATTGTAATTGCTATTTGACATCTCATTCTCATCTATTTTGAAAATGGCTACATCAGAGTATCGAAAATGTCGTTCTACTGCAAAGAGTAGCCTTACAAAAATCATCACTCAGATTCAAACTCAGGAATCTATTGAACCTAGTCATCGAGACAGATACACTCTTGATCATCTGTCTGAACTCTTACAGCGGGCAGAAGATGCTTACACAATTAACTATGAGTCATTGGAGTCTCCTTCTACTGAAGAAGATAACTATTATCATGACTTCACTAAACTTGCGGATGATGCACGGCTACGCATCAGTTCCATGATGGAGCAACGTGAGTGCTACAGAATGTTTGACACTCTCAGTCATGAGGTTGAAGAATGGGAGGAAGTTGATACTGCGGAATTACAAGATGTATTTTTAGCTGAACTCCCCAGACTTCAGAAAACTTTAGATGAATTTCGTATCAGCTCTTGTTCTACTGGTGCTTCCAAAATAGCTTCACTTAAGGCCCATGCTTAGGACTTACGATGCCGTCTGACCAGACTAAAGCAGAGGGCATCTCCAGAAACATCAACTACAACACCAATAGCGGTTCACAATGACTCACAAGACACTTATCGTCATGAGAAGAAAGCTCGTATGGTTCCTCTACCTACCTTCAAAGGTGATCTTGCTGACTGGCACTCCTTCTGGAGGAGGTTCCAAGATTATGTCGGAAAGCTTAAGAGGATCACAGATGACGAGAAACTTAGCTACCTTCAAGACTGTTTGAAAGATCCAATTGCTCAGGATATTGTTGCAGATTCGATTAGGAATGGTGATAGTTTTAAAGAAGTGGAAAAGCGTTTACAAAGGAAGTATGACCATCCCAGGGAGGTTTTCACTGAAGCTTTACGTGGAATGATGAATATTCCTAATTCCTCTTACTCACGTACTGGTTTGGTCAACATGGTCAAAGAGTTCACCAAGTACAGGAATATTCTACTACGCTATGGTGATGGCACTGCAGATCAGGTGTTTACAGCAGTAATGGAAACTCACATGAGTCACAAGCTCCTAGAGGAGTGGCGCCTATTCAATAAAGATCAGTCTAGCATTCCACCTGGAAGTCTGCTCATAGAATTCTGTGACCAGCGAGAACTTGTTCTTAGTTACAATGACAAAGATCGCAGTCATGATGTCAAGCCATCTTCTCACAAGCCTTTCTCCAGGCAGACTAATGGATCATCAACTACGAAATCCAATAAGTCACAGTTCTCCCTGCATGCAAAGGAACTGGTCCACTGCAAACTGTGTCCATCTGAGAAGCACCCATTGTACTTGTGTCCAGAGTTCAAGTCTCGTGATGTATCATCTCGCCATCAAACTATTCAATCACTGCAAGCATGCTTCAATTGTCTGGGTACTAATCATTCCTCTAGACAATGTACTAGTAAGTCACTATGTAAAGTGTGTGCTGGAAAACATCGCACTCTCCTTCACCAGCCTGACCGACCTACTATTACTACTTCTCAGACTCCAGCTGTTTCTCAAGCTCCAGCAACCACTTCTCAAACACCAGTCACTTCAACTGCTCCTGCTCAGGCTTCCTCACTTGCTGTGACTATTCCTGACAAGACTGCTCTTGTCTGGTCTTCTCAAGTTCTCCTTGAAACTGATGGTCATGCACAACTGGTGAGAGCCATGATTGATCCTGGTTCAACCGTATCTTTACTAACTAACAAAGTGGCTACTGCTCTCAAAGCACAACTTATTCCTTTTGCCACTTCTATCAAGGGTCTAGCAGAATCACATGCCGCTACTAGCAACTTCAAGGTGAATGTTACTCTCAAGGCAGCCAACAAGCCGAACGAACAACCTCTCCAACTTTCTCCATCTGTTGTTACTTCAATAACAGGCAATACTCCTGCAAATGATATCACAAGTCACAAGAACTTGGAGTTCACTAGTAAGTTGGAGTTAGCTGACCAAAGGTTTGATTCTCCTGGCAGGATAGATCTTTTGCTGGGACGAGACATCATCCATCGCATACTGCGACAAGGATTTTTGAACTCACCTACTTCAGACCTCTATAGTGTCAATACCATGTTCGGTTGAGTCATTGGAGGCTATTGCACCTCTCCTTCCCAAGTAGTGACTGCTCATAGTTGTTGTAAAGCTAGTATAGACGCTGACACCGATGACTTGCTACGGGCATTTTGGGAGACTGAGGAACCTCCTTCTGATGTTGACCAGCTATCTCATGATGACCAAGTTGCTATCACCCATTTCAAGGATTCTGTGTCAAGATAAAATGATGGTCGGTACATAGACCAACACCCCAGAAGGGAAACAGCTCCACCATTGGGACATTCTCATTCTCAAGCTATCAGGAGATATGAGCAGAACCAACACTTACTTATCAAGCGTGGCAAGTGGTCAGACTTTCAGACTGCTGTGGATGAGTACGCTGTACTTGGCCATGCTGAACTGGTACCTACTCCTGATCTTACCAAACCAGACTCTCAGACCTTTTACATGCCAATGCATGGTGTTGTGAAGGAATCTAGCACATCCACCAAACTCAGAATAGTGTTCGACGCTTCAGCTCGTACAACTCAGGTTGTTTTTTGAATGACACACTCATACCTGGTCCAACACTCTATCCTCTCCTAACTAATATCTTACTTCGCTTCAGACAACATGTCATTGGGATGTCAGCGGACATCTCAAAGATGTTTAGAGAGGTGTCACTTCACTCTGATGACCGGGACTTACATCGCTATGTAGTCAAGGATAAAGCTGGACAATACCAAGACTATAGAATGACCAGACTAACATTTTGGAGTAACATCTTCTCCTTTCTTGACTACCCAAGTCCTGCGGCAGCTAGCTAGCGACTATGAGCAGGAATTTCCTGAGGCATCAGCTCTCATTCACTCGTCATTCTATGTGGATGACTGTCTTACTGGTGCAAACAACTTGGAAGAAGCTACACACATACGAGAGGCACTTAACCATCTTCTGGACAAAGCACAGATGACTCTAAGAAAGTGGAGATCAAACTCTATTGATCTGAAGGCAAAGATTCCAGAGGATTTGCTAGAGAAGGATGAAGTTCAATTGATTTCTGCTCCATCTTCATGTCATAAAGCACTTGGTGTTCACTGGAACACAGCCAATGACTCACTCCACATTGCTACACCAACACTTGAGGATATTGACTTACCAACCAAACGCCAGGTTTTATCGGATGTAGCCAGGATGTTCGATGTGTTGGGCTGGTTTTCCCAAGTAACAGTAACATTGAAGATACTTCTTCAGAAGATTTGGCAACTTGGGATTGAATGGAATCAGTCTATTCCACAAGATTTAGCTGACTGGAAGACTTGGAGAAAGGAACTACCCTTAGTGACATAGCTTCCAATTCATCGCTACTACTACCATCACAACAAAAAAAGACTTCATCTACAGTTACATGGTTTTTGTGACTCTTCGCAAGTAGCATTTGCTGGTGTAGTTTACATTCGGGCTACTTACACTGATACTTTCTTTTTTCTTTACTTTTTTTTTTTCTCCAGACAATCCTGCTGACCTTGGATCTCAGGGAACCACAGCAGGAGTGCTTGTTAAATCTCAACTTTGGTGGTCAGGTCCGTCATGGCTCTCACAGCCTCCTGACTACTGGCCAGTACAGAAGGTACAGATACAGACTACTTCACTCCCAGATGTGAAGTCTACAGCACTCACTATTGAGACCCATCAACCTAATGAGGATATCACTTCCAGATTTTCATCATTTTCAAGGCTAATTCGTGTGGTCTCTTGGATGTACAGGTTCATCAATAATGCAAGGAGCAAACTGCCAGACAGGGTCTTCTCATCTCAACTGTCTGTACAGGAACTTCAAGTATCTGAAACTGTATTATTCAAATTGCATCAGCAACATTTCAGGTCCAAAGAACTCGCTGCTCTCAAGACTAAAGTGGCTGTATCAGTTTCAAGTCCTCTTCACTCACTTCATCCTATCCTGGACTGTCATGGTGTACTACGTGTTGGAGGAAGACTATCCCAGTCTGGCTTGTCTTATAGTCAATGTCATCCAGTCATTTTGCACAAGAAGGCACATCTTAGTAAACTTATTGTGCATCATCTTCACATCGACCATTCCATGCAGGTCCTACACTTCTGATGGGCTTACTTGCACAGTGCTACTACATGATTGGAGCTCGACAACTTGTCAAAAACATATCTCGCAACTGTGTTGTCTTCCAGAAGACATATGCTAGGACATCTAGTCAAATTGGGAGACCCTCAGCTAGAATCATGCCAGCTCCACCATTCTCCAAGACTGGAGTGGACTTTGTTGGTCCAGTCACCCTCAAACGTGGACATACTCGGAAGCCAAGCTATGTCAAGGCTTATATCTCACTATTCATATGTCTAGCTACCAAAGCAGTACATCTTGAGCTAGTTTCCAGTTTATCTACTGCTGACTTCCTTGCAGCCTTCGTAGATTTGTGGCAAGACGTGGTTGTCCAGTTGAGGTGCTTAGTGATAATGGCACTCATTTTGTTGGAGCTGTTGTATTTGCCAATTATCAACTGAATCTGATGTGACTTTGATGGTTTTACATATATAGTGATGAGTGTGGAGAGAGGACATGACATATGGAATGCACAACCATATCCAAACATAAATTAATGAAATGCAAATCAATTATGCTAAGTGCTGGTAGCTAAGTGTTCACTACAGAGCTAATAGAGAACTCCAGGAATTATACCAACATTTGGAATCTCAAGAAAGCAAACAATAAATTTGCGAATACTTCACATCTAAACGTATCACTTGGAAATTTTCACCAGGGCTAGCACCACACTTTGGGGGATTATGGGAAGCAGCAGTCAAATTCCAAAAAGTCACTGCTGAAGAAACTTCTTGGTTCACAAAGTTTAACTGTGGAGGAATACTGGTCTGTCCTTGTTGAACTGTGGAGGAATACTGGTCTGTCCTTGCTTAACTGTGGAGGAATATTGACCTGTCCTGGTTTAACTGTGGAGGAATACTAGTCTGTCCTTGTTTAACTATGGAGGAATACTGGTCTGTCCTTGTTTAACTGTGGAGGAATACTGGTCTGTCCTTGTTGAACTGTGGAGGAATACTGGTCTGTCCTTGTTTAACTGTGGAGGAATACCGGTCTGTCCTTGTTTAACTGTGGAGGAATACTGGTCTGTCCTTGTTTAACTGTGGAGGAATACTCGTCTGTCCTTGTTTAACTGTGGAGAAATACTGGTCTGTCCTTGTTAAACTATGGAGGAATACTGGTCTGTCCTTGTTTAACTGTGGAGAAATACTGGTCTGTCCTTGTTTAACTGTGGAGGAATACTGGTCTGTCCTTGTTGAACTGTGGAGGAATACTGGTCTGTCCTTGCTTAACTGTGGAGGAATACTGGTCTGTCCTTGTTTAACTGTGGAGGAATATTGACCTGTCCTTGTTTAACTGTGGAGGAATACTGGTCTGTCCTTGTTTAACTGTGGAGGAATACTGGTCTGTCCTTGTTGAACTGTGGAGGAATACTGGTCTGTCCTTGCTTAACTGTGGAGGAATACTGGTCTGTCCTTGTTTAACTGTGGAGGAATATTGACCTGTCCTTGTTTAACTGTGGAGGAATACTGGTCTGTCCTTGTTTAACTGTGGAGGAATACTGGTCTGTCCTTGCTTAACTGTGGAGGGAATACTGGTCTGTCCTTGTTGAAACTATGGAGGAATACTGGTCTGTCCTTGTGGAACTGTGGAGGAATACTGTCGTCCTTGTTGAACCTGGAGTGGAGGAATACTGGTCTGTCCTTGTTTAACTGTGGAGGAATACTGGTCTGTCCTTGTTTAACTGTGGAGGAATACTGGTCAAACTGTGGGAGTGGAAATACTGGTCTGTCCTTGTTGAACTGGAGGAATACCGGTCCGGCCTTGCTGTGGAGGAATACTAGTCTGTCCTTGCTTAACTGTGGAGGAATACTGGTCCGTCCTTGTTTAACTGTGGAGGAATACTAGTCTGTCCTTGCTTAACTGTGGAGGAATACTGGTCCGTCCTTGTTTAACTGTGGAGGAATACTGGTCTGTCCTTGTTGAACTGTGGAGGAATATTGGTCTGTCCTTGCTTAACTGTGGAGGAATACTGGTCTGTCCTTGTTTAACTGTGGAGGAATACTGGTCTGTCCTTGTTTAACTGTGGAGGAATACTGGTCTGTCCTTGCTTAACTGTGGAGGAATACTGACTGGTCTGTCCTTGTTGATGTTGAATCTATTCTCAATAGTCGTCCGTTGTGTGCCTTAAACACTTTACCTGAGGATGGATTGGAAGTTCTTACTCCAGGCCACTTTATGGTGGGAAGACCTCTCACTGCATTACCTCAACTCTCATTGAAAGACTTGCCAATGTCATCTGTCAAGCGATGGAATCTCTGCCAAAATGTCTCGGCTGAGTTCTGGCAACGGTGGTCAAGAGAGTACTCGCAGATACTCCAAAAGCGACACAAATGGAAATCAACGCACAGGAACTTTGTGTTGGAGATATTGTCCTCGTGAAGGATCAAGTACTGTTCACCCATTCCTGGCCACTAGCACTTGATACTAAACTACACCCTGGGTCAGATGGATGTGTGCATACAGTGACTATTCGTACTTCTAAAGGAATTTATACCCGACCTATCGTAAAACTTGTTCTACTAGTTCCACACGCAGAGAACAAAGACCTTCAACCTCAGTCTAAGGAGGAAGGAGAATGTTCAGGCCACGAACACTGTGTAACATTCATATTAGCTCACTTTATTTTGTGTATTCTAATCTTATTATTTCAGTGTTGTTGTCCTACCACTTTCCACTACTTCCGCTCCCCTGGTGTGTGCTGGCAGCTGATTGGTCAGTAGTTACACATGCTTTCCAGCTGTTTCCATGTTAGCTGTTTTGTTATCACTTTTGTTTAATCTCATACTTGTGGTCACTTGACTCTAGTATTTAGTGGTCATTAGCTCTAGTGCTTGTGGTCTACTATTCTATATCAAACTTGTCTAACCAATATATCTAATTCTGTGTGTGTGTGGAGGCACTGTAACTTGTCAGTGGATTTACAACTCATAAGAGTTGTATATTCTAGCTTCTAATACATACACTCAGGACTGTCTCTAATTCAGGATTCCCATTGGATACTTCCAGTGTCAGAACCCACATCAACAATGCTAATTATATAGTTTCCGGCAGTTTCTCTCGTTTTGTTATAGTCCACTGGACAAGTTCGACTCTAAAATATGTTAATTACTTGGTCCCCGACAGTTTCTCTCGTTTCATTTTAATCAACTGGACACATCCGACTTTAAATTATGCTAATTACATGGTCCCCAGGCAGTTTCTCTTGTTTCATAATAGTCCACTGGACACGTTCGACTTTAAAATATGCAAAATACATGGTCCCCGGCAGTTTTTCTTGTTTCCTTTTAGTCCACTGGACACGTCTGACCTTAAAATATGTTAATTACATGGTCCCCCGCAGTTTCTCTCATTTCATTTTAGTCCACTGGACACGTCCGACAGTGAAATATGTTAATTACATGGTCCCCGGCAGTTTCTCTCGTTTCATTTTAGTCCACTGGACACGTCCGACTTTAAAATATGCTAATTACATGATCCACGGCAGTTTCTCTCATTTCATTTTAGTCTACTGGACACATCCGACTCTAAAATATGCTAATTACATGGTCCCCTGCAGTTTCTATCGTTTCATTTTAGTCCACTGGACACGTCCGACTATGAAGTATGCTAATAAAATGGTCCCTGGCAGTTTCTCTCGTTTTATTTTAGTCCAGTGGACACGTCGGACTCTAAAATATGCTAATTACATGGTACCCGGCAGTTTCTCTCATTTCATTTTAGTCCACTGGACACGTCCGACTATGAAGTATGCTAATAAAATGGTCCCTGGCAGTTTCTCTCGTTTTATTTTAGTCCAGTGGACACGTCGGACTCTAAAATATGCTAATTACATGGTCCCTGGCAGTTTCTCTCGTTTCATTTTAGTCCACTAGACACGTCCGACTCTGAAATATGCTAATTACATGGTACCCGGCAGTTTCTCTCATTTCATTTTAGTCTACTGGACACGACAATATGCTAATTACATGGTCCCCGGCAGTTTCTCTCGTTTCATTTTAGTCCACTGGACACGACAATATGCTAATTACATGGTCCCCGGCAGTTTCTCTCGTTTCATTTTAGTCCACTGGACACGTCCGATTCTGCAATATGCTAATTATATGGTCCCCGGCAATTTCTCTCATTTCATTTTAGTCCACTGGACAGGTTCGACTATGAAATATGCTAATTACATGGTCCCCGGCAATTGCTCTTGTTTCATTTTAATCAACTGGACACGTCCGACTCTAAAATATGCTAATCACATGGTCCCCGGCAGTTTCTCTCGTTTCATTTTAGTCCACTGGACACGTCCGATTCTGCAATATGCTAATTACATGGTTCCCGGCAGTTTCTCTCATTTCATTTTAGTCCACTGGACAGGTTCGACTATGAAATATGCTAATTACATTGTCCCCGGCAATTACTCTTGTTTCATTTTAATCAACTGGACACGTCCGACTCTAAAATATGCTAATCACATGGTCCCCGGTAGTTTTTCTGGTTTCATTTTAGTCCACTGGACACGTCCGACTCTAAAATACGCTAAATACATGGTCCCTTGCAGTTTCTCTCGTTTCATTTTATTCCACTGGACACGTTTGACTTTAATTACATGGTCCAAGGCAGTTTCTCTCTGTGGGCTAATGGGTCGGGTGAATGTCTCACACTCCAGTTGATTATGCTCGCACCTGGAAACAGCGAAAGTAACGCTGCCATTATATTCTTGGTCTTCTTTCTCATTTCCCAGCAAGCTAGTAACCTCCCCGTAGGTTAGGATGACTGCAGTGTTGGTCAGACTAAGCCTATGTTCTAACTCTAAAATATGCTAATTACATGGTCCCGTCCTAGTGTAAATTGTGTCTCAGACTAAGCCTATGGTGCAGAATCATTCCAGGTAAGTGGATATATACCTGTGAGGAAGATATTAAAACTTGGCATTCTAAAACTGGGCATTCTTAAGATAAAACTAAACCTTTTGTCAATGTATTGATCCACAGCGTGAGGATGCTTTCCTGGTTGTAGTTATGTAGGTGATCTTTACCGACTAAGGGTGGGTAGGTACAGGGTCTCTGTATAGCCTATTGAGTAGAATTTAATTTTGTTGTGATCGTAAATACTTTTTGATATGATTTTATATATACAGTGTTGAGCTTCTGTAAGTGTCATAAATATGTATTTATATTCTTCTAGGAAATTGTTGTTGATCTTTTCCAACTTGACGCTTGACGCAGTGATGCTCACTGTATTGGCTGAGATGACAGTCGCCCTGTGCCTAAGTTTTGTGTGACCTATGATGAAAGAACAGAAGATTTACTATCTATAGCATTGAAATTACATAATTTATATATGGGGCTGAGTGTAAAAATTGCGTTACTTAAAAAACAACAAAAACTAGTGAACATAAGAGAAGAGTTATTGCCAAGTTGTGGCTATCTGTAAAAAATTAGGCTTTTTCATGAAATGGGAAAAGGTTATGGAGTCAAATTCACTGGAGAAAGAACCAGGGGTCCAAGAGGTCCTAGAAGAACTGCAATGTTCTGCCATATTTTGGTGGAATGGTTTAGACATTGGAACTCAGAGATATTGTGCTTATAGCTACAAATTGAGATGATGAAATCAGCTAACAGAACAGAACTTGGTATGAACAAAGAAGTCATTGAAAGCTAAAAATATTATGAGAAATTTTTTTACTGAAATACAAGACAATTGCTTGAACCAATTTATGCACTGAAAGTCAATAATAGCAACATTTGATTATTTACAATACACTATTCATTCACTTCTGATATTCTCATGTACAGTGCATATATTACCTCAACTAATTGGGAATTGAAATGTTCCTAAAATACATGACAATAAAAGAAAAAAATGTTTCTGCTATTTTCATAAAGGACCCAAAAAATGCAATTCATTTTGGAAGCAAAAGCTGTCAAATAGAAATAGCACTCCAGTATTGGTGACCAATGCATTATCATCTACTAATATAGACCTATTGGAAGCAATACTTCTCTATACTACCAACTCACACGGGAGAACACTTACCACGCCATCACTTCAGCAGCGAGAGCTGGCGGCAGGAGCTCCTCCTCGCAGAGATAGCGATTGAGGTCAAAGGTGAATATCAGCTTTCTAGTCAGTTTTGGGTGTGGTGGGTCAGAGATATTGGAATAATAAATAGAGGATGTGGGAACGCCCTATTTTGGAAGACAGTCGATTCAAGTCAGTAAGCAAGGTATGGCGGAAAGCCAGCCTCAAGTTCGTACAGAGGTTAGCGCATAGCTATCGCTAGCTGATTATTAAATCATGCAAGTGTTTGTTAGCCTAGATCCAGCCTTCCCTATATAGCCCACTGTTTGTATAGCTTTTACAAAGGGTTGAAAGAAGGGAAAACACTGCTACCTACACACATGCCAAGTGCTTAGCTTAATTTTTTTTACAACTAGAAAAAGGGAAATTAATGTCTGATCATTATATATAAGGCATCAACAACTGGATAGAGTGGGAAACTTATGTCTGAGCATGCTCATTAAGAGATACCACCAGCTAAACTGGAAAAAAAAAAAGAGGGAAAGTAATGTCTGAGCATGCTCACGCCAATGCACTGGCAACTGGAAAAAAGAGAGGGTAAAAGTCATGTTTCTGAGCATGCTCTTAAAAGGACACCAGGTTCTTTTCATGAGCATGCTCAGACATGACTTTCCCTCTCTTTTTTCCAGTTGCCAGTGTGTTTTTGTGCTGGAGGATGGTTAGACTATCCCTCTCTTTATTGCTACAGTTTGTATCTATTTACTCTAGCTATTTGAAGTCTAGTTTGTTCCAGAAATATAGTAAGTTGTGTGTTTATAACACATAAACACAGCATAATATATTTGTAGTCATTTTTTTTGTTGTTGTGTTTGTTAGTGGTTTATTTACAGTTTTTACCATGTGTAAATAATTTGTATTTGGGATGTATATTTGTATGTTTGTGCACTTTTATAGGAAGATTATGTTTTTGGGTTGTTGTTTTTTTTAATGTATATGTTCATATGTTAGCTTTCTATACAGCATAGCAGGTGTCTTTCGAAAAGAAAGAAAGCTTTTTTTTTACAATTTTTTCATTGCGTTTTGACTAAACAGTTGGTACCATCACATTCAAATTTTTACTAGTCAAGTTCTCGTTTCAGTTGATTTACAGCTAAAAGCTAGAAACTCTTCCACAGCTATTATCTGCAAGCTAAGTCTTGTACTACCCTATAAATGCTATAGAGGTCATGCTAAACTGCTTGCACAATAAAAAAAAACTGACTTGCTTCGATTAAGCATACTGACTGGATTTTCGCTGAACTTGCTGCTCTGACAGGTCCCTACTTCTTAGTCTTTCTACCAGCTACAGTTGGGTCTCTAGTAGTGAGAATATCTAAGCCAATGATGACCCCAACATTTAAAATAGCATCATTTTTTACATTCCTGAAAGTGACATAATGGTAAACATTGAGCATTTAAACTTTAACACAGTCGAACTGAAAAACTATATTTTATCAACTGCCGTAACATTTTCTCTCTTCTTTATTTTTCTACAATAGCTCCTTCAGTGCAAAACAAAATCGTTCTACTGAACAGAATTGAAAACCTATCTTTTCTAGTGCCTACTGTACATTATTTTAGCACAGGAAGAAACAGCTCATTCTCTTATGATGTTTGTGTGTTTGGAATATCATGTCATTATTTGTGTTTGTGTTGTGTGCACATATTTACGCATTGTGCCAGTTGTATGTTTGTGTGTTTGTTAATTCGTTTATTTCTCAGTATTGTTTTTTTACTATTTTTATATACTAAATATTGTATTGTATATAAGCATTGTGTGAGAACTTGTATGTTTGTGTGTTAGTATGTCACACAGTTGCTATTGTTATGCGTGTACATTTCTGTAAATTATAGAGTAAAATTGTTTATTTGTGTGTTTGTTTACATGGTTCAATTACAATATTGTTGTTTGTTAGTGTTTTATGTACCTATTTAAAGTTGTATAGAATGTTTATATAGCGTATAAACTGCTGATATAGGAATAAATTTGTTTGTGTCGTTTAAATAGCACTTACATGCTGTTTGTTTGTTTTTTTTGTTTGTTTATCACTTTAATTATATATTTGTTTATTTATTTGTATTTAGAGAGATCTCCGTCCTCCAGTCTCTCTTCACTGGGAGCACTGCCATACATGGAGTAAGGATGTCCAGCCTAGACAATGTGCAGTAGTACTACATAATAAAGTGCTAGTTATGCATAGTGATGATCTCACACTTCACATCTCTACTGACCTTCACTCTGGACTACTACTCGTGCACCATATAGATGGTCGTCCCTAACTACCTACCAGTCTAAGTTTGTATTGGTTGGTGGAGTGCATCCCTCCACTGGCAACCCCACTAACTCTCTGTTGACTAGTACTACTGGTCTAGACTGGAAGCCATCGCTACGTGCCATGCCTACTCGTCGCTACTGGACATCATCAGTTAGTGGAGGATCACCAGAGGTCCTGGTCGTGGCTGGTGGGTATGGCTCATATGACGAGGACTTGGATGTAGTGGAAGTTCTACTCAACGACCATTGGACGACTGCAGACTCACTTCCTTCTTCATGCTGGAACATGCAATCAACATTCCATGAAGGCAACTTCTACTTCACAGGAGGATGGGACAAGTGGAAGATTCTGTTTATATGCAGTTTAGAGTCTCTCACAGCATCTGCTAGTAATGGCAGCACAAGAAGACAAACAATATGGAGGACAGTAACCACACTTACTGACATCTTCGCTATCGTCTCCTATGTATCAAATCTAATCGGCATCGATATCCATTCTACCATTAGCAGTTACTCCAACAAGACAGAGGAGTGGATTGAGACTACTTGTGAGGGAGATAGACCAGTTGGTTTATGGATAGCTACTGCAGTCTTGTCTACTGGACAGTTGCTGGTTGCTACTGACAATGGAGTATACAAAGGAACTCTGTCAGGTTAGTATAAGCAAATAGCAGCATCTCTAGTAAGCCATCTTGCCTTCAGTGAAATTGGCTTCTCTTTAGAATGTCCCATTTATAGATTATATGGGAAACTAAAGTTAGGTATTAAAAACTTGTACTATAATAAAACTAGAATATTATAATTTATTATTAAGTTAATTATGTTAAAACTAAATATTTATTATATTAATTATGATATTATAATAAGTAAGGTAATTGATTGTCTTTGCCTAAATTGCAAGTGCTAGAGTGCAGCTGCTTCTACTGGCTACGGTGGGGCTTCTAACTTGCAGCTGCTTCTACTAACGTGCTTAGCTCTGGCTTAAAAACCAGCTCCCCACACTCAGGGGGGTATTGCAGGCAGCCCAGCAATAGTACTGGTAAGTATGTGGGTTACTTTGTAAACTAAAAGTACTAGGACCAGAATGAAGCTGTCATAACGTAATTAAATGTTTAATTTTGCAATTTTGTATAATGCAAGTTTATTTTATTTTAAGTGTTGTTCGAAAATATGGGGAATATGCATATAAACACGTCATTGTTTCCAGGATGTTTGGAGCTTCGTCTTTAAGTGTAAGGTCCCCTTGGTCCGCGTCAATACAAGGCACGAGTAACAACTCTCGAGGAGAAGTAAGAAAGAATCATAGATCTTCTGTCCGCAAGAAGAGGGAGCAGGATCAGTGGCAGCACAGGCACAGTTGATTTGCTCCAATTTGGTAGGCCAAGGGCAAGTCTATCCAACTACAAGCAGAAAGAAGTGTAGACGGACATTGGTAAAAGGAATCCTCACGAGGAAGCTTCTCTACTCTTTCACACTCTCAAAGATAGTTTTGTGGCTGAATCCACTTCTGAAACTGAATCCACTTCTGAGGCTACAGCTGATTCCCATGGAGGTAGTGACAACAGGGCAAAGGTCAGTCAGGCTAGCAGTACAGGGCAGTTTCATCAGGTCAAAAAGCAACAAATTAGAAACACCAATCAATCACGCCCTGCTCAAAGATCACAGCCTAACTTAATACACAAAATGCTGGCAAAACTAAAATTATTGACCAAACAAAAAATCAGATCACCAGATTATTCTGAAATAGCTGCCATATTCGAGGCAGTGTCCAAACAACCAAACTTTGCAGAAAATGTGAAGCACTCTTTTAAAGCTTTTTTGAGAATGGAGGACACCGGAGGTCAGCCTGAGCTGATGGACATGCTACCAGCACTCACCATAGGACCTGGCCTCTACTTGCTGTTCTTTAGAGCTAAAACCAGTGATCCACTAGAGTAGAGCGAATCCGGGGTCTTTGATCAGATGAGCTTCATGCTGAGGGATAGAAGGAACGTGCACAGAGAAGAGAGTTTTACACTGCAAGAGATGCTTTTTGCGTACTCTGGTCCAGTAATATCTTGTTTCGGAAGATTGCGCACCCATCTTCAACGGCAGCCAGAGCAACAACTCGCCATTGGTGAGATACTGGAGTCCTCCAAGTCAGTAGTGTATATAGTGGGTACTCACAAAGACAAGGTTTCTGAGGAAGTCATTGCTACAGTCGACTCACAGCTTCAAAAAGTGATTCGAGACACTGACTCCTACAAAAAAGGCATAGTTCAGTTCTGCTCAAAAGACAAGCTTGTTGTTTCTTTAGACAACATGGGAGGCGGAGTAGAAGAGATCCACCACTTGCATCAGCTACTGGAGAATGCCATGGAGAAACACTTTAAAAAGCTGAAAATTCCAGCTGTGTGGCTTCTGTTCAGCTTGTGTCTCCGCATGAGAGAAGTGAGGACAGCCAGCCTGGAGACCTGCTTGGCCTTGTCCCATGCCTTCAATATGACACCCTACGAGACCAAAGCAGCTCTGTGGTTTCTTCACCACCATGCCGGGGTTCTGATGTACGATACCCCATAATATGCCTGGGTGGGGGGCCCGGGTCATCAATAGACAATCCATGAGTAGTGTAGACAGTCTCACTGGTGTCATTCTAGAAAAGCGCATGAGCGTTTGATGCGTAAGCTTCAGGCTCCGGCCGAGAGATTCAAAAGGCAGGTCGGATTCAGCTATGACAGATTGTGAAGACGAGGCTGACAGCTGACATTTCAAGGAGTGCTGATTCCACCAGGAGCAACGGTAGCTGTTGCTTTGCCGGAGTCTTCACTGATAGCTGAAGAGTTGTTCAGTTGATCCTTGCTGATACTAACTCGGTTTAGAAAAAGGAAAAATCATTGGGGCCCTTGCGTGTTGAAACACTATGCAAGGGCCCTTGACCTATTGAAAAAGCCAACAATGAATCCGGTCATGATCTTGTATCGTGGAACCTCTCTTGATGTACTTCAGTAGTGGGTTTACTCCTATGGGACTCTTTCCTGCTGCAATGGCATGTCTCGTATCCAAGAAGTCCTTCACTTTCATTGGAGAAGGAGTCAAGAAAAACATGGTGCACTTTTTGTATGGAACAATAAAAGTTCACGTGTCTTTTGTATCGAAATCTAAATATTTCGAAGTCGTAGTTTCTTGTGATCCTACTTTCCAAGACTCCATTCACCATGAATGTATTTCTCTAAAACAAGAAATAGAGGACACTCTAAAGGAGGCTAGTTCCAGAATGAACTACAACAGCTACATGGACTACCAGTTTGCCTTTGACTGTCGTTCACATGAAGGAGAAAATCATCATGGAGTGGTCGATGGTGCAGACACGATTCCAAAGGTTATGACATGTCTCTTCAATCCAGACTATCCACAAGCAGTTGTACTCACCAATAGACACCTCATTTGGTATGGACAGGTATGCAGAAATAGACTATGTATTCTAACTTGCAATAACTAACAATGATATTATTTGGTTTTAGAAATTTGAGAAGAAAGATCCTGTGGTAGAGGTTTGTCAAGTTATTGTTGTGATTTGGTATCATTACAAATATTTAATTGTTAGGTGGCAATAGCTTGAGTATATTTCTGAGTGTGTATCCTGACTTGGTCCTCTCAGTGAAGCCTTGTGTTATGACAGTAGCTGATCACTGCTATAGTATTGGACTCATATCTCCTGACATGTATGACCAGCTCCTTCAACGTCAGAACTGGATTGATATAGAGAAGACAAGGAACCTTCTGAGTAGCATTCGTACAGTCTTATCAACTAGACCTACTGCCCTCGAGGAGTTTGTTACTGTATTGTCTCAAGTGGACTATTGTAGACAAGTGGCAGATAAATTAAAGCAACAGCTCCGGTAAGAATATTGTTATTATAGTAGCATTTGAATTATTGTATTGTTTTTGTTATAGAATTGCTGTGGATTGAATTCAATCAATACTACAGGGACATACATTTGAAAACACTCATTGAATTTATGATTTATGTATTATATCCCATATTTCAAATTTAAACATTGTGGATTTATGTCTTTTGTTATTTTTGAATAAAAATTATTAAGTTTTTTTTTTCTTTCTATAATTGCATACAAGAATAGTAATGGTCATATACTGACAGAGTCACAATACAAAGACAAATTTGTTCATATACTGCAACACTTAAAAAATAGTCCATTATAAATCAGTACTACTGGTAACAGTTTCAGGTTCTGGCTGGTTACATGGTGGTTTAGCTTCCTTACATCCAGCTTTGTTCTTTTTATAGCTACAGCAAATGGTAAAAGCTAAGAGCACAATGCCAGATGAATGTTTACCTTACCCATTGAATACTCCAACCTGTGCTACCAACACCATCACCACCACCACTGCTATTGAACCTTACCCAATGAATACTCCAACCTGTGCTACCAACACCATCACCACCACCACTGCTATTGAACCTTACCCAATGAATACTACAACCTGTGCTACCAACACCATCACCACCACCACTGCTATTGAACCTTACCCAATGAATACTCCAACCTGTGCTACCAACACCATCACCACCACCACTACTAGTGAACCTTACCCAATGAATACTCTAACCTGTGCTACCATCACCACCACCACTGCTTACCCAATGAATACTCCAACCTGTGCTACCAACACCATCACCACCACCACTGCTATTGAACCTTACCCAATGAATACTCCAACCTGTGATACCATCACCATCACCACCACCACTGCAATTGAAAGGACAGCCACTAGAACTGGAAACACAAAATCAAATAAGTTTCAACACTATACAGACTCAGTTCATTTATTGATTGGCCAGTGAAATAATAAATGAGACTAACAGTACATACGAGTGCTTAAATGGTTAGTCAGTCCTGCATGACAGGGACACACAACTCAGCCTGTCAGTCAGTCAGTCAGTCATTCTGCCTCACACACAGCAGACCTCGAACACAATGGCCTCCCAAACATTGAATGAAGCATCTAACTGTTGTACTAAACAACTTAAGTCTCTTTATCGTGCCAGAATTTGGCATTTTAGTTATCTAGAGAAAAGATAGTCTTTTATTCCCATAAACTTTTGTAGATAATGCCTCCTATTGTCACATGGTAATCATGTGAGCAAATAATTTCTGTCCTGTCCGCGATAGTTTTACTGTACACTATTTCTCAGTGGTTACCAGAGTGCTTGGAACTTCCCGTTGAAGCCACTGGTGAGGTGAGTGTCCCTTACACATTTAGCTTCTATTATGAAGACTGCATTTACGTCTATCATTTCATAGAACAAACTTTAATATGGACATGCACTAGCTACATATTGATATATTCATATTGATACTATGCCAAGTAAACTTTTCTGTTGGAATAGCTACTTAGTGTATACCAACACTGAGGTTCACACTCTTAGTGTATACTAATGCTGAGGTTCACACTCTTAGTGTATACTAACGCTGAGGTTCACACTCTTAGTGTATACTAACGCTGAGGTTCACACTCTTAGTGTATACTAACGCTGAGGTTCACTTAGTATATCTTGTATCTACAGAAACCCCTTGGGCCAGACCGTCCGGACCAGATAAGAGGTTTGAGTGTACAATATACATGTCAATTGCTTACCATAGAAACCACAATCTTACTTACCTCTAATATATATCGTGTTTTCATCAGAAGGAATCAGGTTGAACTGAAACATAATGTCTCCACCATCAATGAACACAAGTTGATATCCAGCAAAATCATCAATTTCAAATGTATACAATTGATTGCAAGGAAATACCAGTTCCTTTTCTACTATGATGCCCAAATTCTCTCTTTCCTTAAAAATTAGCAGTTTTAATGTATTTTTCCTTATCTCATGACACTGGCATCTGATAGTGAACTTGCCACGAGTAGCCTGTAAACTACACTTGTGATGAACGTGGTCACCAGGGTTATCTGCAAAATAAAAGATTGAAGTATATAAACCAGTGACACACTTCCATATAGAGCACAGTAAATGACCAAATAAATAACACACCCTTTACCTTGCATTGTAGTTGGATTCTCGGATGTTATCAGAAATTCATTTACAAAAGCAGCTGTTTCATTAGTTCCACCTATCCTTCTGACAAAGGTGTAGACCTTTTCAGACAAAGGCATAGGACATTTTCTCACCAAGGAATTCCTACCCCCTCAACCACACTATGAATAATGAGAAGAGATCCATTGCTCAACAATGGCAGGCACAAAGCCAGCAAACATGGAGCTGTTGGTTCACAAGGAAATGCTGTGAATAAAGCTAATCAGTAGGGACCTCATCTACAATATCTCTGTCTTAGTAATCTCAATTCTACACTCTCACAAGGAAATGCTGTGAATAAAGCTAATCAGTAGGGACCTCATCTACAATATCTCTGTCTTAGTAATCTCAATTCTATAGCTCTCACAAGGAATGCTGTGAATAAAGCTAATCAGTAGGGACCTCATCTACAATATCTCTGTCTTAGTAATCTCAATTCTACACTCTCAAAAGGAAATGCTGTGAATAAGGCTAATCAGTAGGGACTCATCTACAATATCTCTGTCTTAGTAATCTCAATTCTATAGCTTCTCATCACTAGTATTTCTTGCAGCTCAAGTGTAATCCTTAGCATGTATGTGTATTCACTTTACTTGCATGGTAACTAGAGAAAGTAGTGTTGTTGTTGCAGTGGTGGCGGAAGCATTTTTTCATTGGTCAGGCAAAGTCATACCTTATATTTTCATAACTCATTTTGTATTAAAGGAACAATGTTATTAAAAAATTGAATTTGAAATAATGAAAGAAAATTAATGATTAGCTAAAGTTAAAATGATTCAAAAATTTTTTTCCTGTGCTCACTCCCACTAATAAATTCATTTGCAACTTTAACAAGGTCAAGTTTCTTGGTTAATTCTTTGTATATATTTAAAATCATAAGATGATTCAAGCGATCCTGTTTTATGGTACTACGTAGATATGTTTTAATTCTTTTCATGGTAGAAAAAGACCTCTCACTTGCAGCATTGGTTGCAGGCAAAACAATTATTAATCGAGCAACCCAGCACACTTGCTTATAGAAACTACGTTGTGCATCTGAAAAGAAAATGAAGTGCTTCTTTAAGGGTTATTTTCTCAGTACCAGTTGAAGTAGAAAAGCAAGAGCCAAATATTTGTAGCTGAGTATGAAGTTCACTTTCATCAAAGTCACTTCCATAAAATGCTACAACTTTATGAAGTTGTTCAGAGTAATCTTCTTTATTTGCAGCTTTAACAAGTAGTTCTTCAAGTGTTTGATACAGCTTGTAACCAGGCTGGTTGAAACGATCCTGAATACAATTAATTGCCAAGTCCAAAGTTTTAAAATATAACTTGCGATAATGATCTTCAACTGTAGAAGAATGGCTAGAATCTCCTTCACCCACTTCAAAGCGCCTTGGAGTCTTTCGCTTCCTGGGTAAGACTGGCTCATTTGTATTCATGCGTACACGTAAAATATCCATGTGCTTCCAAAATAGCAAAAATTCTTCATCATGTCTCATGCTCATCAAAGTCTTTACGGTGTAACTCACAATGACTTGAGCTTCAGCTGCACAAAGATATTTTAATTGCAGTGTTTTGCTCAAATTCTCAGTAATTTTCAGAATTCTCTCACTTAGATGCAAACCAAACAATAAACTAAAATTGGACATCTGAGTTTTAACTCCAATTATTCGACTTTTAACATCAGGCATCAGCTTATCTTGTAAACACTCATCCCATAACTCATTCAGAACGTTGTAATTCTCCAATATACTTCCAATTGATTCTCCTCTGACAGTCCATCTGGTACGACAAAATGACCTGATTCCAACTCCATTATCATCCTCAGCAGCATTTTCTTCCTTGATTTTATCAAAGATAGCATTCCGTTTAGGAGAAAATTTTATCAGCTTAGTGACCTCAAAAGCGATATCCATGGCATCACTGCACACTGCAGACTGCTTTATTGTTGTGCCAATGGCTAAATTTAAGGCATGCCCATAACAATGTGAATATACAGCACGTTTTTCTTCTGAGCATAGTCTTGCTACTACACCAGTCTTGCTACCACTCATAGTTGAAGCACCATCGTAGCATTGGCCACGACAACTAGATAAACTGATATTCATTCGTAAAAGTGTGTCCTTGATTGCATGTGTAAGACATTCAGCATTAATGCTGTCTACCTGATAAAGACTAATGAAATCTTCATGATCTACTAAATCATCACCTACCCATCTGATACAAATTGTGAACTGCTCCTTGTTTGACAAATCAGTACACTCGTCAGCCATTACTGTAAAGCAAGCTGCTTTACGAATTGCTTCACTCAACCCACGAGCAATATGCATAGCCATAATATGCAGACATTCATTCTGTATGTCATGACTAGTATATTTTTTTTTCTTAGCAATCCAATCACATAGTTCTGGATTATCTTCACTACGAAGTAGTAAGAGCTGATGGAAATTGCTCATTTCTCCGTCGTGGCTTCTAAAAGCCAGACCTTGCCGAACCAAGAAACTGATATTTTGAAGAAGAATAAGAAACATCTTACTTGCTCTTTTTTGTGTTCAGTGCTGAGTACTTCTCCAATATTTCCTCGAATCTGTTTTGGAAGAACAACTAGTGCTTCATTAGCTTCCCGATGACATTGACTGACTTGGTGCTTACCAAATGCTACTGTAGCTTCTTTCCAGTAGGAAAATCCTTTGCTTATAAAAGCAGGTTCACGCTTACTGCTAGTTAAAAATTTCCCTTCTCTAGAGGCCTTCATACATATAACAAAATACTGAATCTGATTCCATATCATAGTGTAGCCAATTCCATTTATCACACCACTCTGCCCTAAAACTTCTACAATACCACAAATAATATAGAAAATGTCATGAATACTCTAATTAAATGTTATAGAAATGGTACAGTTCAATAACAGAGTAAGAATAAACTTGCTAACAACAAAACTTTGTGCATGCTATAACTTGAAAATGCTAATGAGTACGCAGTCCTATTTTAATGTTTACCTTTCATTTTTTCCAAATTTCTGCTTTGGGAATTTAACTGACTTTTCAGGATGATACTGCTCCGGTACGCTACCGCTGAAGTTGCCACAGGATGATGAAGAAGCCATACCAGTTCGGTACCCAGTTCTATTCTATAAATATCAATGCGCATGCGCAAGCGCATGAAGTATAAAACGCTCTAACTAGAGCCAGTAGTAAGTAAGTTGTCTCGCTGGAGAGACTGAAATGATCAGGCAGTTATGAAAAATATTGGTCCGGCACTTGCCGGGTCTGGCGGGCCAGTTCCGCCGCCACTGTGTTGTTGCTGTTGTTGTTGTTGTTGTTGTTGTTTCTTCAGTTCTCTGACACTTTTAAGCCTACACAATATAGCATCTTTCATGTGAAAAGTAGCAACTGTATAGCTTGGTACATCCAGTAAGTCTTATACATGTGAGTGGGTCTAGGAAAAGGGACCTTATGGCGCATGTTCGGATGAACAACCGCTTAAGGAGCAGGAACTCTATTCACTTCCTTAAACATTACATTTGCCTCCACACACACAAACGTATTTTTTACACATAATGTTATTCATACATTCATACCACAACCCACAGTTCCTGTTCATCGTGCTTTACCTTATGTACCTGTTCACTTCATGTATTTTTGCTTTTAACATAAACAAACAAAAAAATTGCGTTCATTAATGCTATTAGCAAGTTACAATCCACCTCCACTTAGTGCTAAAAAATTGGAGAGTTAAACCTTCGATGCACAAAGAAACTGGCGGCCATACTGGGCTGTATTAAGTAATTGAACCAGATCTCAAGAAAACATAAATTGAATTGTCACTTTTGGTATAATTAACATTTCTGTATACTTAGCAGCATATTCTGCATATGTAATAAAATCGTGCAGCAGCTTTTAGCAGTCACTAACAAAGATTTCTGTAAAGTTTTTTATAGCTTTTTTAACACAATTAGCACACCCCTGATAGTGTTTCATTCTGCCATGCTTGCTTAAATCACTTGTACTTATGGTAAGTGGCAGGAGGTGTGTCCTAATCATCCACAGTAATCTCCAAATATAATGTATTATTTACCATCTTCACGGAAACCGACTCGAAATTGGGCAACCCTAAATAATTAATATTAAAATTCACGCTAACTCAAGCCACGCCCATTTCTGTTCACTTGGTAAGACAGTGTGATATTACTCGGTGCTGTCTGTGAACCATTTCTAAATAGTGCCACACAATATAGCTCCTGGCCATACAGATCTTTAGAAATTTTTTAATGTCAAGAAACCAACACTGATGCAGTTCAAAATCCCACCAATAAATGCAGCTGTTCCATTTAGATAATACCTAATGCCAGTGCCCCCCCCCCCCCCCCGAGCAGTTTCTCTCATTTCCTTTTAGTCCACTACACAAATCTGAATTTAAAATATACTAATTGCATGGTCCCCTACAGTTTGCTTCAAAAGTACAAATGTATACATTGTTGTGTGTGTTCTCTGCTGCATGGTGGAGAGAATCACCACACTGATGTCTTAGCCATAAATCCACCTAAGACCAGAATTGTGATAAAATTTTATTTCATCAAATAAAGAGTTAGAAAAAATCACCTTTCGATGCCATGTTTTCACTCCTTCATATCCCTTTTCACTAAGTTTTGAATAAAAATGGGAATCCAGGACACACACTCTATTGTTATCCTAAATATTACATTTAGTTATTAGTAGCTATTATCTGTAATTGTGGAGTATAGCTAAGTGAGACTTCAATAATAATGACAAGAAAATAACTTCGTCAGATAACCTCCATATTTAGATTGCAATCTGGTACAATCATTGAGGCATAATGATGAACTTCTTTAGTCTATAAGATGTGGACAGTTATAAATTATATATATACTAATTACATGGTCCCGGCAGTTTCTCTCGTTTTATTTTAGTCCATTGGGCATGTCCGACATTGAAATATTCTAACAGCATGGTCTCAGGCAGTTTCTCTCGTTTCATTTCAGTCCACTGGACACGTCCAACTTTAAAATATGCTGATTACATGGTCCCTGGTAGTTTCTCTCGTTTCATTTTAGTCCACTGGACATGTCCGACTATGAAATATGCTAATTACATGGTCCCCAGCAGATTCCCTAACAAAAATGTTGTATGCATGTGTGGGGGTTAAGTTGACAGTATTGGGTTGTTGATACTGGTAGCTGCCACCAGAATCTTCTTCGGATGAATCTTAGCGTAGAGGGGATTGTGGTTGAGAGCCGTCCCTGTTCCTCTAAGCTAAGTTACCCAGGTTACAGTAATGCAACTAGCTTTACAGTTAAATATGTTTATTAAACTAGCTTATAATTACAAACTTAGAAGACTGGCCAGGCAGTAGTGCTGGCTAGCTACTATAAACCTGCCAGCAAGCCTGGTGTGAAGGTGTGATACAGCATTAACATGAGAATAGACAGGAAAGAGCAAGTTAATTTGGTATTTGTCTTATGAGACCAAACAGATATGAATGTATAATGTTAGTATTCATATTACTAATGTAAGTTAGTTGAGTGTGGAGGACGTTGAGGGCAGGTCTCCACCACACTTCCCCCCATTTCGAAGGATACAGTCCGGTACTGGCAAAATAGAGTCCGGAAAAGTTATGGAAGAAGTGCCTTCCGCTGCATCTCGGCATGGCAATCCTGGCATTTCGGTCCACCCTTGTCTGGAATGCATCAGGGATAACGTGGTCCTTCCCCGGTCTATACTGGACATCGAAGGAGAAGTCAAGGATAGTAAGGAGCCATCGCCACAGACGAGAGTTCAGACTGGTCGAAATCATGAGTGCTTTCAGGGCTTTGTGGTCTGTGACAACTTTGAAGTGTTTTCCGATCAAGTAGCCTTTAAAATGGTGAAGGGATTCCACGAGAGCCAGACATTCTAATTCGCTTGCACTGTATTTCTCTTCACGGGCTCGGGTCTGTCGACTGTAGTACGCGACCAGTAAGTCTCGCCCATCTTTACAGACACATAACACCCCACCCACTCCCTTGGAAGAAGCATCACACAAAAGTACATAGTTATCAGTGATATTGGGAATGGTGAGATAGGAGTGGTTAGAAATGGCAGAGATGATATGAGAAAAGTCTGCTGACATCCGCTCTGACCATATGACATTCTTGGGACTTGTCTTTGTGATAGAGGAAGAAAGAGATTTAGTGTAACAGGCGAGGGAAGGTATGTAATCACGATAAAAATTAACAAGGCCCAGAAAAGACCGCATTTGCTTGATGGTTTTGGGTTTTACATAAGAAACAAAAGATGATACTCTCGCCTGGGGAATAGAGATGCCGTCAGCACTAATGATCTTCCCAAGAAACTCCAAAGACTTAGCCCCCCAAACACATTTAGAGGGTTTGGCTGTGAGATGATGAGTTTTGAGAGTATTTAAAACAGAACTAATATGACTCAAGTGATCACACCAAGTGCAAGAATAAATAATGAGGTCATCAATGTAAGGATTAACACAATGAGAGATATGTTGTAAACATTTGTACATAGTTGTTTGAAACACAGCAGGAGCGTTAGTCAAGCCAATGGTAGTCGTTTGTATCGAAATTTGCCGAATGGTGTCACGAAAGAAGTCTTGTCCATAGAGTCAGGATGTATTGGTATCTGATGAAACCCTTTTGTCAAGTCTAACTTTGAAAAATTTTTTGCATTACCCAATTTATTCACAATCTCCTCAATAGTGGGCATATAAAATGGATCTTTCACAGTGATGTCATTCAATCTCCTAAAATCTACAACTATCCTCAGTCCACCATCTTTCTTTTTGACTGGGATGGCAGGAAATGCCCATGCGGAATCACTAGGTTCTATGATATTACTATCTAAGAGGTTGTCTAGCTCTTCCTTGAATTGCACCTCGAGACCTAAAGGAACTGTATAAGGTTTCAAGCTAATGGGCTGTTCTGAGGTAGTTTTAATGTGGAATTCTGTTAGGTCAGTAAGACCAGGTTTATCAGAAAACAAAAATTCATACTGAGAGAGAACCACCTCCAACTCTTGTTTCTGAGTGGGTGTTAGATCAGGCTCTGAGACTGAAGTAGAAGAATCTAATTCAGACTGCTCATCTGCGACAACAACTACTCTATTCACTGACAGCAATTCCTGATTAAATGGCTTGAGATGATTTACGTGGACAACTCGCTTGTGTTTCTTGCCATTAACGGTCAACTGAATCTCATAATTTATGATCTACTGCCCAGCAATAGTGTGAAGATAAACAAACACACGTCAACAAATACTGAAAACTGCCTTTCTTAGATTTAGTAAAGTAGAGAATACTGATGTGTATTGGGAAGTGTATAGCACTAGAATAATTGAGTTATACTCACATGTGTATTTCAGTGGTATACACATATGTAAATGGTATGTATTCTAAAGTAATCCTTTTATTATACTAACAATATGTATTCATGTAGTATACTCATACTTACCACATGTGTGTATCACTGAAATAACATTGTTATTTTCAAGCATGTATACTTGACTTATAGCACGGAAATACATCATGTGTATTACAAAGTTATAGCATTGTTATAATCAGGTGTGTATACTTGACTTATAGCACGGAAATACATCATGTGTATTACAAAGTTATAGCATTGTTATAATCAGGTGTGTATACTTGACTTATAGCACGGAAATACATCATGTGTATTACAAAGTTATAGCATTGTTATAATCAGGTGTGTATACTTGACTTATAGCCCGGAAATACATCATGCGTATTACAAAGTTATAGCATTGTTATACTTGAGTGCTGATACTTCTAGTATACACGTATACACACTCGTGTATTACTCAGTAATCCTCCTGTTTTAACAGTACATTTATTCTAGTGGTATACACCACACAAAAATGTGCATATATCAGTAGTATAACACTATGCCTTAAATATTTGACACACAAAGCATCAAATTTTAGTGGGTCTATCTTTATTCTTCATTCATTCACTCGTTCATCTTATTTATGTATTCATTTAAATATTTATTTATTTATTCATTTGTCTATGCTTCTGTTTATGTATTTATTTTATTTTATTTATTTATTCATTTAATTGTTATATTTATTCATTTAAATATTTATTTATTTTTATTCATTTGATTTCGTTGCTCATGTATTTTAACTTATTTATATTTATTTATTCAATAAATAAATACTAAGGATTAGGTGGTGATTGTTCCCAAGACACAGAGGCACAGTTTCCTCGCTGCACAGCCACTGAGAGATGCTGGAAAGGATAGTCTCTAGCCCTCTCCTGTCTGCACCACTTTGCGGTGTCCCACATCCTTCAACAAGCCATAGACTTTTGACTCACAGCACCCACGGTCTCAATTATTTAGTTATTTATCTTTCATAAAATTATTTATTTCATTTTATTCATTCTTTATTTCTTAATTTATATTTTAGCAAATAGCTAAATAAAGGTTGTAGCTAATAATAATAGTAGTAATAAAATTAAAGTCTTCAATAATATGACATAAGAATGAAAATTACAATATTAACTAAATAAGTAAATAAAGGATAATGGTAAATTTATTTATTAAATATGATAAATAAGTTAGTTGCCTGTACTGCCTAAAATTGCTGCCGTATTTCCCCGTTGTACCACTACTGACAGCCGCTGAAGGAGGAACTGTGTAGAGCGGGGGTCTCCCGTGGCCAAGTGGATGCGTCTGCCTAACTTCTCTAGAAAAGATAGGGTAGAGGGCCCTATAGCGCCTGAGGTCTCTATGGCGACAGGCTGTATAATAAACTGAGGTGCCAGATGTGCATACTTGCCAGATGTGCATACTTGCCAGATGTGCATACTTGGCAGACTTCCTTTCTTCGGCCAGGGATGCAACACCTTCAGCCTCATATGAGGAAGCAAAAGTATCAGGACATGTTGCATCCCAGACCAGAGGATGACCTGAATAATAATAATAATAATAATAATAATAATGATAATAATAATAATAATAATAATAAATAATAATAATGATAATAATAATAATAATAATAATAATAATAATAATAATAATAAAAATTAATTAATAAATTGAGTGTATTTCATTCCAACAACCTAAAAAAGGTAAGTTGAAAGACACTTTACCTAACAAAGGTTAAGTGTTTGGCATCGTCACGAACAATAACGCGTAGCCCTTTAGCCAGAGTTCTCCTTTAGCCAGAGTTCTCCTTTACCAAATCGTTCGAGCGTTCGCCAGAGTTCTCCTTTAGCCAGAGTACCAAACGCAAACGAGCGTTCGGTAAAGGGACTCTGCAAGAAATGTTATTGTTCCTTACTCTGGGTCTCCATTCGACCTCTTCCACTTAGTTGGCACTGAAGTTCCCGATGTATAGGAAGCTCGATAAGGCGAAACACAAGACTGGGCTATTGTTTGTGGAGTATTTCAGGATGCATTGCCAGAGTTTTTTTTTTGGACCCAATATGCTCATCTTCTATGTTCTAACCATGCTGAATTGCTGTGTGATCAGGGTGCAAACAGTTGCGTTTATTTGCAAACAGTGCTGCTATACAGCTGGAGAGTAACATTTCTTAAACCAAAGGACTGGAAGGTAATTTTTAAGTGTTAGTATCCTAAATATAATCTCATGAGCTGTAGTAGTCTGGCATAGCCAGACCCACGTAGCACGCAAAGTGCGCAGAGGGTCTGGGGACATGGCCATACCAAATTTGTTCTGGAGGAATGTGGAAGTGGTGAGTGTCCCACCTCCTTTATACCTGAATTTCTACCACAAATTAGCCATGATCGCTAAACCTAGCGTTGGAAAGGGTGGCTGATATGCACAGGAATTTCTATTTGTGGTTTAGGAGGGCTATTCCCAGTAATTTGCTAACGGTAATTGACCGTCGTAATATATGTGCGGCAGAACAAATTTGGTATGGCCATGTCCCCAGACCCATTCCCAGCATAGCGGTTCGGTACGGGGTCTGGCTATGCCGGACTGCATGAGCTGGTGATGTATGTTTTGGATATGAGACATAGCCACACCCTACTTCCATAGTTGTGGTGTGCAATAATTAGATTCGCATTACTATGCCAAGAAAATAAGGTGACTTGTAGATAGTTCTTGTTCCCATAGAACACTACAAGAAAAGAACCTTTGCTCATATTCTTATTGTCCCTGTGTTCCATCCAACACGTAGTCTGAAGTTATGATACTCTCAGTTTCCAGTGATTAACAACTGGCCAGCCTGTCATTCTCATTTGACTTGTGATTGGGCAGAAGCACTTTTGTTGGAATGTTGAGTTTCCCTGAAGGACTATTTCAGATGTCCATATTGAGTAGAAGAGGTTTATCCATAGTTAGGTACATTTTGCTGGCCTTTGATGTTGTTTTTGTTTGTTTGTTGTTTTGTTTTCTGGGTGGGGGGGAAGGAGGGGGTTATTTATTTTTCTGTTTGTTGTTGGTTGCTTTTTGTTGTTGTTTTTTGTTTTGTTTTTTTGTTTGTTTTTTGTTTTGTATTTTGGAGGAATAAAGTAAAGTACATTGAGAAATATGGTATCCACATATATTTGACTTAGACAAGATATGTAATTAACCCTCAGCCTGCGTGTGCGAGAGGGATATTGTAGCCGTCCTGTCTGTCTATCTGTCTGTCTGTCATGTTCTGATTTTGGAGATTACTGACAATTAAATGTTGTTTTGAGTTACTTGAACAACTATTTAGACCTTTTATTATGCTAGTTTAGTTAATTTCAGGCACTAGCTTTTGTTGGTGATTGCCCCTTTCGTCACATTGCAATCATGTGAGCTAATGATTCTTGCAGTATATGATAGTTTTGCTTCACGATATCAAGTTAGAACGTTTGAATTGAATGAGACTTTTCCCTAGATGTTTCCCTTGAGTACCTTAAGTGTTTCCTCATCACATGATGCATATTGAACATTCCAGCATGGCCGGGAATTGTACAGAACTACATTCATGCACGTTGAAGCATTCCGTATGGAGCGTTCAAGGGAGAATATTGAAAGCTCGCATGATGCGAAAATAGTCAGTGGTCTAATGACAATAAATATGTGTATGTATATGTAGGTTACGTAATTGCGTGGATGTCGATACTGGATTTACACAACTGAGGGCCAGAGGCCCAAAGATAGTGTAAGTCACTAGTATAGCATTGTGAATTAAGCAATCTGATTGGATAGTTAGAATGTACCATTAATACAAATACATCCATACAGAGAGAGAGAGGGAGGTAAACTTGCTCAAGCTTCACACACACACACACCCCACCCAGAAAAATCTCTAGATATAACCCTTGTAAGTGTGCAAGCATCATAATTTTACTAGTGGTGCGCTCGAATAGCGCAAATGCATGGCGAGCGAGCAGACTCTTTTTACAGAAAAATAGGACAGAAATTACATCTAACTGATTAGGCATGAAGAGTTAACAATAACAGAATTACCTGAATAAACTTAGAAAGCATTGGCAAAGAAGCGCAGCTTGGCAAAGAAGCGCAGCTTGACAAAGACTTCACAATTGTTTCATGAAAAGAGTAGCTATAAACTGTTTGGTTGAAACAAAGTTGCGTAAGGCAGTGCAGCAGGATTCTCCGCGCTCGTTAATTGAAAAATACTGGAACTGTGAACGCTTTACCTAACTTACGTAATTAGAAGCGCGGGCAAATATTTTTGACGTACGCATACATACCTATATATATATATCTGAAATCTCAATTGAACACGACTGAGAGTCAGCTTCGCTCGCTCGCTGAATTAAACTGACATTCTTAATAGAGAGCAGCTATATATAGTAACGTGTGTGGTACACCGAGATAGGCATTGGAGGAACAAGAAATGTTACTTGTTGGCATAAGTACCGTACCAAGGGGTGGGGAGATGGTTATGTACCAGAAGTGATAATTACTAGTGATATTTACTATAGATTTAAATATTTCTTCGTAGAAAGTATAAATGTGGGGGGGAGGGCTTGAATATTTTTTTTACCCAAATAGATTGTTATTTATTTTTACTTGTGTTTAATATTAAGGAATGGTAGAGGTCTTGATGTCTGTGAAGAAGCTTATTGTATTAATATCAACAGTACAGTTGCTGCTTAGTCCCAATTACAAGAGTTCTTTTGTACACAACACACACACACACACACACACACAAACACACACACAGTACATAATAGTACTAACACACATACATTAAATGTTTCACCCACTTACCAACATCTGCTTCAATAAGAATTGTCTTCTGCTAGAAGTCGACTGGAAAAACTGTGGGTGTACTACTGTGGTAGGTGCGGTCATAGGGCATGAGGGGGGGGGGGAGTATTGCAATGGTGGGTGTGGCAATGTTTTAGATTGTTGCTTAGTAGAATTGTAGGTGTGGTCATTAATGATTGTTGTCATGTGTGGGAGTATTGCCTTGGTGGTCATATGCAGGTGTTTTGCTATGGTGGGTGTGGCAATGTGTTCAGGGCTTCATACAGAGGGGGGTGTCCCTGGAATTCCCCCTCCCCCCCCCCCCCCCCCCACCTCCCAAGAAATCTGAATTTTTAATTATAATTATAAATGGTAACTCAGAGCAAAATTCTTTTTTATTATTAAAAAATGTAAACCAAAGCACAATTCTTCTACTTTTTTGTTTGAAAATCTCTAGAACTTCATCAAAGTTTACAGCCGAAAGTTCAGGGCCTCAATGGCAATTCTTACGAGCTGACGAAGGTTTTAGTCAGTGATACTGCTGCGTATACGGGTCTTAATGAGCTTCATATGTAGCTGGAAGATCTTTCAACTGATGCTGTTCCAAGGAAGGACGAGGAGTGTGTTCAAAAGTTTAAATGTTTCTGAAAAAATCCCCGTATACCTCTGAATTTTAACAGTGGATAAAGCAGCTAATATTAGCATTACCTCCCCCCCCCCCCAGAAAAAAATCCTGTATGGAGCCCTGAAAGGGGTTTGTCATTTTCAGGAAATTGATGAATATTTGGAGTAAATTTCTCCACTAAGATTACAACAACTTTGGAAGGGAGGAGGCAGGAGCCTAAACCCCTTACAATTGGCTAAAAATCCCTGTCTACTGTATTGTAGAACATGTTATCACTTGTGGTGGCTTTAAAATATTCCGTGAAGTGACTCACTTATGTAATTTTATTATTTTATTTTTGAAGTAGCTTCAGCTGGTAATTCCTCTGTGTAATTGAATAGTTATGATAGTCTTTGTAGCCACATGACTGGTCCACCCAATGATAGTGAATGTTCATTACTCCTGCGAAACACTCTGAAGTCTAACCCTCCAAACCCCCTCCCCCTCTCCTACCAACACACACACACACAACACACGGACACTACACACACAACACACGGACACTACACACACACACACACACATGCACACGCATACACACACACACACACACATGCATACACACATACACACGCATACACACACGCATACACATACGCATGCACACATGCATATACACACATACACATACACACATGTAATACTCAAGTGGACACTACACAGACTCACACACATGCACACTTCTATGAGCTGCAGACTATAAAAGTTAATCAATTATGTCATTTGTGCACTCATCTCATTCGTTTATTTTATTTTTATGTCACCCACGTCTAATTACTTGCTGAGTCATGCCCAATAAGGGGTCACGTGAGGGTCGTGTTGTTAGAGTTGATTTGAATGATAAATTGAATGAACTGTCTAATAAGTCCTCCTAACTAACTTCAGTCGTACCGATTACTACTTGGCGCTCCATTATACGCCTGCTTGGCGGCACCCTGAGAGGTGGTCCTCGTCCTACCACTTTGACTTTTGTTTTCCCTCCAGTGATGTGTAGTGCACCAACTCCTTCCTATTTATGTCCTAGTCTTATTGAAACTACTGTGGTGTGGGTGGGTGGGGTTCTTTGCCCACTAGCTGTCCGCTGTCTAACTCCCTTTGCTGTGTGACGCGAGCTGCACTGTGCTTCTATTGGAGCTGCCCAACCTATGGCCCACACGTTATCTACTACACATGCTCCCTACCCCATGGCCTGTTAACCCTTTACCTTTGCTACTGCACTTCCAGTGCATTTTTGTTGCAGAGAAAAACCTGACCAATTTGAGTATCTGATCCAGACTTCTTCACCCACTACCCATATTCAATATTATTTAATGTTATTGGACATCTAAACCAGAACAGCTGCAGAATGATTTTTTTTTTTTTGTCAACTATTCATTATAAGTACTTTAAACAATATAGTGAGTAGGTTTTTGTGGGTGGAGAAAGGGGGTTGGGGGAATGTTATTTGGGGGGGGGGGTGTGGACACCTTTGTTTGGGGGAGGGAGAACTCAGTTTAGCGTGAGGGTGGAGTCCTAGTGTCCCTTCCTCCTCAATATCAAGTACTGCATTGTTGTACTCACTTCTTCAGGCTCTTTTTGTGTGTACAGTAAGTCTCTCTATTTCTGATGGCTCCTATTTGAGTGTGTGTTTTCATAAAAATGATGATAAAATATTTTATTAACACATTCAATGGCTGTGTAGCTATTGCCACATAACAGCTGTTTTACAATGGCTGTAAATAGCAGTGTTGTGTGTGTAGGTAGTAAATATCAGTTATAATCTTTTTTCTTTTTTAGCAACTTGAAAATGGCTCTTTGGAATCGTGGGCTGCAGGAGCTAACAGTACCATTAGTTCTGTGGGATAGTGTCCTGTCAAGTTTATAGCTACTATTATCAATACTGAATTGTTTCATTGTGTTCATTTTATGATATATATATATATGTTAATATATTATTTTTAAGACGTATATGCCATTTACATGCGTTCCGCAAAAATAGGCATTTCTTCTGCCATATATAAATAGGTGAATAGCACTAAAATTATCAGACTTATACAGTCACAAGTATAGTATCATCTTGTCTTGAGATCTGATGGGGGATGCTGGTTCCATGGAACATTGGGCAAGCGCTGAGACACTTATTTGCCTAGTGAAGTTACATGCTACAGTGAAAAGCTGGTCAGAGTGGAAACTCAAGTGCAGAAGTGGGTCATCAATAGTTGTTGAGAGACCCACCATCTTAATTCAACCAGTTAATCGTCATTAAACTGTCAGGTGCAGTTAATCCTAAGAAGTGTCTTTTAACACCACTGAAAGCCATCTACCCAGTTCTCCTAAATCTTGTGGCTGGTATGCAGCAGCAGTCTTGGAGTGGGCATGGGACAATTAACCAGACTTTGAATTTCATTTTTCTGTTATAAGTATAATAGCAACAAGTACTGTTACTAATAGCTATAGCTGTAAGATAACTCCTTTACAGTCCTTAGTGATATATTTATTCAGATGCACACATGTAGCTGTGCAAGTGCTTTACTCCAAGTACTTTTCCTACACAGATCAAACTGCTGACTACTCAAATGCCAGATATCGAATAGTGTAGACGCTGAATAGGATATACAACACCCATGAGATAATAGCATCAGTATCTACTACTATAGGGTAAGGTTTATGATACCCTACACAGAAATAACACCTTAAGCAACACACCCACACTTTTATACCCATTTATGCCACTAATAACACCTGCTGCTATTATTTACGGTAATCCATATCAAGGCAAGTCTACTAGCTATATGTGTAATATCTGTATAATTTCTCTATGCAGGTTACACAAATACAAATACAAGTATTATAGTGGCACAATCATCTATGAATTCGTAAGATATAATTTTATTCACTTGATGTTGCCAATTTGCTAACTGGAGACTGTAAAATTACTAAGTTATGTATTAAAATCACTGGCAACAAATAATAGTGATACTTTTTTCCTTTACGTTTGGAGAACGGAGCTAGTAATAGAGAGTTAGCTAGTATAGCTAGCACAATACGCTAAGATTCAGTGATTGAGTTTTAGTAGCAGACAGTTAGGTAGTTGACAGAGAAATTCACGCTATTTTTAAACGCTAGCTACTAATAATTATACATACCCGAATAAGTTCCGTTAGTTGTTAGTTTTACTTCCCTCGTAACTATAGCAACTTTATAGGCACCGCCCAGTCATATTAGGTACTCAGCGATCGTCATTATGTTCTGATCTATTGCGCGCGCTCTTTGTGGACGAAGGAAGGAGGAGGATGAGAGAGTGTACCTTGCGTGGCTGGGGATGGGGGCAAACCTGGTCAGACTAATCCATGGGGCAAGAATAGGAGTTCTAAACTACGTGGCGTTAATGTGCAGGAGGTAATGGAATTAACTCGAGTCATTAGAAAGCGGAATAAAACTAATTGCGAGTGCCATCATTTACTTGGAGTTTTGTTCAGTATCTCATCGATTTTTGTTGAAACAAAATAGTTCCGTGGGATATTCCAGAAATTTATGGTTGAATACTAGTGTAGCCTTTTCTGCTTTACCCTCCCCCCCCTCACACACACTCTCTAGATAGTCTCGCGTAGCCAGACCCTTTACCAACCGTAACCGCTACGCGGGGAAGGAAAGGGTCTGGGAACATACAATACAACGACTTGTTCAGCAGCACCCCAAAAAGGGTGCTTAATTATCACATTCCAGCAAGCTTGCGGTATACTGTGTGACGTCAACATCACATCTGGGAGGGTGAGAACGTAGCGTGACTTCGTCAAACTGGTGAAGTTGTTTCGTACTAGACTTTATAAGCACTCCTGGCAAGCAATAAACGTACCAGCATGAATAGGAGAGCTGCTACCCGGCCGTGGCCGTGACGTCATTGGCTACCGCAAGCATTGGAATGTGATAATTGGAGCACCCTTTTTGGGGTGCTGCTGAACAAGTCGTTGTATTGTATGTTCCCAGACCCTTTCCTTCCCCGCGTAGCGGTTAGGGTTGGTAAAGGGTCTGGCTACGCGAGACTACTCTCTAGATGCTATTACATATACTATTTTAATGTGACTTTAGGACATAGAAGTAAGGTGGTGACTCCTTTGAACACCCCTGAATATTTATCAGCAAGGCTGAATTACGTAAGTTGCTCTATGCAGAAGTGAGTACCGAAAACACACTAACCATTATGCTATTTGATGGATGGTAACCAAAATTTTGTGACATGTGTGTTATTATTCTTTATTAAGGTGGTGCCTAATTATGTGCACATACTCAAGTTAGTGATTATTGGTAAGCCTCTATTTATGGAGGTGTGATGTCCTATTTGTTTCAATTTTGTTTGGAGATGACATTTTACGAGGAAGCCCTACATATGTGATATATGTGATACAAGAGCGACCTTCCAGTGTGTGTGTGTGGTGGGGGAATGGAGACTAGTTGTATCTGTATGGTCTTGGGATATGTTCCTAGTCTCATTAAAAGTCCCCATTACCACTGTGGATACTGGTGAAGGACATGTTTAGGTATGCTGTATATTTGCATAGGGCATGATATGCATCATGGTTTCTTGTCACATGGTAATAAGCACATGTAACAGTTCAGGGATGTGATGGGGTTTTTTTTAACTGTAGGCTAGTTTGTTGCACTTTCCAAGCCTTAGGCAGGGAGATAGTCCACTGTGGTTAATGCTTTTATATCACTTCTATTCATCTGTAATGTCCACCAGTGTTAAGTTACTACTTTCCTGGATTAAATCTCCCAGTAGCATGAGCAAGTATGGTGAGAGGTGAAAAACTATTTTTTTATCAGTATTATTCAGAGTTTTCATCAGAAGTATTCTAAGATACTGTGCCATCTTGTTTTTAAACAGAGTTTACATGGATATATTTTATCAAACATAACCAGTGCACTTATTTATGATGTTAATAGTTTATTTTTTTTGCCTCTTAACCCTTTCACAGTATAACCGCCATATGGCGGGCGAGGTACCCATCGACACAAAAAGAATTATAAAAAATGAACCGCTCACGCTATCGACTTGTTTTAAACACCAAAATAGAGCTTAAGCTTAGCTTTATTGCATACAATTTTTATAAACGCGCAGGTATACGGTAACTAAGGAAACCGTGACGTAGTATTCCGTCGAATTTTATTAGCCTAATCAGCAGTAGCATGACTTCGCGGCTGAGTGCGGACGGTGTTATTAGTTCGTTGTTCGACGATGAGTTTGGATTATCTAAAGCGGAGAGCGATGAAGGGAACTTGCAAGAGAGCAGTACAGATATTTTTGCTTTCATTGGATCGCCAACAGTTACTTCTAGGGAAGTGGAAGCTTTAGAAGATGCTGTGCATTCTTCTGATGATAGCACTTGCAATGGATCTGAATCTTCAGATGCTGAAGGTGAGTCATAAACACTGGGAATGTCTTAGATAGCTGTGCTTAGCAATGCAAGGATAGTTAGTTCTAGGTTTAGCTAATAGAGCATAGTAAGCTAGGTTATGCAGTTTACATATTAGCTGCAATGATAGCAACAAACACTGATTCAACACTAGCTAATGATAGCTATCACAGCTAACTCAATACTATTAGAGATCAATGTGTGATTTAGAAGTACATTTTATCAAGAAGAATGTTCAGGTAAAAAACAGAAGTAATTGAAATAATTTTTATGTTTGCAATTTGTAGTTGTAAACAATACAAGTGAAGATGAAATATCTTCAAATTCAAGTGGACGTGCAAGCAGTTCAGATGAAATCAGTTGTCATGGAGACCCAACATTTGGACGTGGATGTGGACGAGGTGGACATGGACGAGGTAGATGTACATGTTCTTCTATTTGAAAGAAAAGAAATACATCTCGTCCTGGAAACCGACACGAATCTCTTATTCAATGCTCCTTTTGCAAGGTCCATTTATGTGTTGCACCTGAACAACGTAACTGTTTTTTGAAGTATCATACTGTTACAGATTTTTTATTATAAGCAACATTTTTGTAAAACTTTAGATTTTTTTATAAATATATAATTCAATCATCTAGATGTAAATATAATTGTATAATCAACATAATATTATCACTTTTATATTAAAATAATTCAGTAAATATTATGAAACGTTAATTAAATTTTTGTGGTTTGTTGCTAGGCAACATATATGTGATTTTTCAAAATCCCTAACTATTATGCTACATGAATATATATGGTTGCTAGGTACTTTTTTCAATGTTTAATTTGTTATGATTTTTTAAATCTATTTACATATTTTCTTTTTAAAAATCGACCGGTGAAAGGGTTAACTCTCTCACCGGCAGATAAATTTCAGAGATTTCCAATTTTCTAGATCGTTAAAAAATTTATATAGATGCAGGAGTTCGGAAAAGCACCTAGCAACCATATATAATGTGTGAGTACAGGTATTGTTAAACATTTGTGGTCAAAATGGTTGCCTAGGAACAAACAACAAAGTTGTTATGGTGACCATACCATGCTGTATCAAACCAACATGACCTGTATGCATTCCAATGCCATATTAGCAATTGCTTTGCACATGATGAGATATTATTTTTACTATTATAATAAACATTCATCTCCACCAGTTATGCTGTTGCCCAACGACACCTGGGGGGAGGGGAGTGTAACTGTATAAGTCCGATACTTTAATTGCTATAAATTCCTGTCCTTCTTCACTCTTACACTTAATCATACTTTTCACTTACTATATCCTCTTGTCTACCTTCCTGCTTCCAACATATTCAGTATCATTATCATCTGAATATTCTCAGCTTATGGGAGAGAAGGCATCATCCTACATTGAAGGAACAGAAGAAGGTCCAAGTAAGTCAGAGCAAAGGCTGCTCACTCAGGTTATCACTCATTGATGAGAGTCAGTTTAAAAACAAAACAAAATAAACACCAACAAATGTTATTGTTATTGCCAAAATTGCTTAAAATATATGTAATAGAAGAATACATTAGCCATGTTCTAGATGCCGTAGCTTAGCTTTAACGAATCTTGTTTTGGAGGAAAAATTGTTTCCCACATTACATCATCCTTGGACGCTTATAAACTCCTGTGCCGGTGAATGGCTTAAACACCGTGCCCCTCCCCCTCATATACAAGAAGTCTATTCGTGAAGGTATATTGATCCATTTGTATCAGTTTTATTTGAGATAAAAACATTTTATAATGAAGGCCAGTGTATAAGTTATTTATGTGACTAATAATGACTTTCCGGTGGCTGCTGTTTGGGGTGGGGGGAATATGTGTTTGTATAGCCTAGGGATAGGTTGTTGGTCTCATTAATATTGCCATTGTCTGGTGAAGGAACATGTTATTAGTTTAAGGTATACTAGCACAGGGCATGATATGCATCAGTTACATAGAGTGAAGTATGTGTAGGACGTGGAGTCTTGTCACATGGTAATAAGCACATGTAGCAACAGTTTAGTTATGTGAGTAAGGAACAGTAATTACTTGTTGGAGTTTCCAGCTAAGGCTTGGCATAGAGATTGGAGACTGTGGTTTATGCTTTTATCACTTCATTCACCTAATAGTGTTGATGATAGTGTTGATGATAGTGGGATGTCCTTATGTTTAGTGTACAAGTGCAGCAGAGTCAAGTGATAGTGCTTGTCTAATAGACTGGGTGTATATAATTGACAATCTAACTTAGCCAATCCTTATTTTATTTTGATTGGTGTATTTCTATTCTCTGCCTAGAACAATTCTTACCTTAGCTTTCATTTCTTGCCTGATTAGAGGTATCATTATGTTTAAAGGGCCTGTGTATTGTTCTTTGACATCAACTTCTCCAGAGGAGCTTCAAGGACCATAGCCACGCCCACCACTAATTATTTAGCTCTAACTATTTTAGATCCCGTTTACCCAGGCCTGCCCAGTTTCCACTAGCAACTTTGTTTATCAGCATTAGCGAATTCTTGTGTTTCCGGCCCAAAATTAAAATTCAATTGAAGCACGCCAGAAAGTTTACTTTAGCAAATTTACTTTAGCAAGTTTACTTTAGCATTGTAGCTGCCAGCTGTTATCTCCAGATCTAACTCTACCTGGGCTGCTCTGCAGTAAGCAGTAAAGCAGCTAGCTATGGTAAATTCCTGTGGTATTAGAGCAGCAGGAGAGTTATATGGTAGGGCTGGTCCGTGTAGGTGGGTGAGAGAGAGTAGTAGACCCTCCCATATCCGGCCTCACATAACCTGCTCCCTGCTTTATCCGGCCTATTCTATTAAACTAAAACTCAAAAATAGCAATACCCCAAGGGTTGTTAGTATGCGCAGTTCATATACCTAAAGGCAAAAATAGTGCACACTTACCAAGTTAGTACACCTAGTAACATAGCAACGGGTTCTAATATTGTATTAGCCTCACCCACCAGTGATTACCTTAGAGAACACACAAATTTTTGAACCACAAATTTTAATCGATATATCTGAACATCAATGAATCGTGATAGGGAGACAGTATTGTGTTACATAAAAATGCTAATGTATTGCTATTTTTTTGTTTTACAGTTACTGTATACAACCATTCAGCACCTTACCTTGGAAAGAGGTGCATTGTTCCTGATGCTACCACCACTTATTATTACCATTTATGATTAGTAATGAATTGCTGTTACCTTTGATTATGTCTTGATAAAAACTCAGTTGCACTGTAAAACTGTTCAGTCCTTACTGAACTAACTATTTAGTAGCAAAGAATACCTCTTTACTAGCTACATAGTTACTTATCCTTATTTGAAGCCAGTTGCTTTCAATAAGAACTAGTGAAATTTGCCCGTATTCCCCTTGTGTATATGTGTATACATTATTGTACAGTATGTAATAGTTGGTGGGAGAGTGAAGCGAACGAGACACTCTCAGGGGTAACACAATCGGGGATATTTGTTTATGTGTGGACGTACATATGTCATTCGTATGTTGACCCTTGTGTTTTTGTTTTTGCTTCGTGGTCTACCCCTTCCCATACCTCCACTAAACAGAACATTTTCGTTTAGCGATCCCATATCATTCAAGGAAATTAATTATTTACCCCTTCGTATTAGGTTGTTTCTGAATGCTATAAGATGCACCTTGGTCTTAAAAACTTACTGTTATACTCAACACTGTGCAGTAATTCTTTAGAACTTCATTTTTCAAAGTCGCAAAATGTTATGATGAATTGTTACTATGGTATTGAAACCCTTTACCAGATGTAATAAAAAACTCGCCTTTTTTTTAGTAGCTGTGAGTACTTGTCAAAAGCTACTGGTTACTCAGATAATCAGAATGCGATATTAGAGACTACAGAAAATACCAGTACTCAGGAAATTGAGTTAAGGAAGTGGTTCTGTACTTGTTAGTTAAAGTATATTATAATGGTCACAATGGCTACATACTTAGCAATCAATATTATCTAAGCAAGATTAGAAATAGACTAATAGACTCTTTTGAAGTGTTTCGTTTGTGCACTGGCTCACTCGCCCTTTCTGCTCAAGCACATCACCAGTTATATACCTATAATTGAGGTTTGTATTTATTGCAATTACTACTCCTGAAACATGAGAGTAAAGCTCAAGTGACGATGGTTTGTTAATCGTAATACTAACTGATTAGCCTGTGGACATAGTTACCATGACAAATTTTTGTTCTTTGTAGCCATTTTTTAAGATGGAAGTGAGCCAAAAAATTCTGATGACACTAATGCAGTTACGTAAAACAGCAGTTTGATTTTCAATAGCTGCGCTTTAATTATCAAAGTGACGAAATGCAAATATCTCAGAAGGAATAAAAGAGAACACCATTCAATACTATATTAACTCAGAATTAGCTGATGTTAGAAAGGACTGGACATTGCTCATTAGAAACCCCACCATCAGTGTACTGAGAGGTCAGAACAACAGCATCTTACAGTTTCAAGTATGCTATCGACTGACATAAATAAAATGGACTTCATTTTATTCAATTGGACTTGGTACACACACTTATTTTTTGGTCATTTTCAAATAATCATATATGTACTGTATCAGATTTATAGTACTTGACAACAAATGTGGTTGCTCAGGCAACAGGTTATAAATGCATATACTTCTATATTGATAAGGTTTGTATGAACACATCAAATAGCAGAGTGTGGTACTCCTCAAAACAGCTACCACTAGCTGTCACATGTAAACATCATCACGTGACTTAATTTGACCAATAGTTTGAAGATGCTTTTCAGCCTCCTTTACAAGCAAACTATACAATTACCCTCATACTGAACTAATGTGATACCTCTGTGCTTTATTGCAGCTTCAGCTGTTTTCATTTAAGGGAGAAAAGTGTTTTTGTTTTTTTGTTTTTATTTTGTTTAAAAAAATACCAATCCTTATTCTTAAGTAATTCAACCGAGATAAGTCCTGGAAGTGGGTGTGGCTATTTAGATGAGTGATGTAATACCTTTCACTAAGTTGCAATGTGCTTTATTTGTAGGTGTCTACCTGGTGTCCTCACTAGGCTCAGGTGTGGCCACACCTTTCCATATAATGTGTCAAACTTGGAGCAGTTGGAGAAAGTAGCATTATAGTGGACCAGATCGCTCGAGACGACATTGGACAAATGTAAGGCCTTTATAAATGATGATTGTGATGAGGATTATGGTAGTGATGATGATGATGATTATGATTGTGGTATTGATGATGATGATGAAAAAGATAATGGTGACGATGGTAGAGATGATGAGGATGGTGATAGTAATGATGATGAGGGTAATGATGATGATTGTGGTAGTAATAATGATGGTGATGATGATGGTGATGATGATGGTGATGATGATGAGAAAGATGATGGTGATGATGATAGTGTTGATGATAGTGTTGATGGTGGTATGATTATGGTAGTGATCAGGGATTCATACATGGTTTTTCGTTAGGGGTGGGGGAAATTTTGTATAATCACAAAAATATTTTAGCCACATGAAAATGCGACTATGACACAGATTATTAGATGACAACTTAGACAAACTATTATGGATTGCTATTGAAGGACCAGAACTAGACAGTCATGATTTGTCCTTTTAAGAGAAACTAGCAGTAGAGTAATTAAGATATAGTTTTCATATGTACTTATACTGATCATTATTATTTTTCATAAAATAATTTCAGTCAAGTTAAAAAAAAAGGGGGGGGGCTAAATTTAGGAGGGAAAACTGACCTTAGGGGAGGGGGGATCCCAGGGTTCCCATAGTTTGTATGAAACCTTGGTGATGATGATGATGATGATTATGGTAGTGATAATGATGGTGACAATGGTGATGATGGTAGTGGTGATGTTGATAGTGATGATGGTAGTGATGACGATGATGGCGATGATGATGATTGAGGAGGATGATGATGGTAGTGAAGATGGTGATGATGATGATGATTATGATGATGGTAGTTATGATAATGATGTTAGTGATTATGGTAGAGCCAATAATGGTAGTGATGGTGATGGTAAGTGACTATTATTAGAGGTGGAACGAATATCCAGTTATCGGGTTAATCCAAACAGGTAATTGAGTGTTTTTTCTCATGGCCCCCGACCCAGTAATATTTTAACATCTTCGTTGACCCTTGTATAGCTTTTCAGAAAAAGTATAGCTATAAAAACCACTTTGAGCCCAAACTGAAAGAGTTTGTAGGCTATCGGTAAGGTTAAGCAACTCTGTAATAGCTGGTTATGAAAGGAATAGTCTGGCCAGGATATTGAATGGTAGTTTTTGATATCCTTCGAGCTTTGATGATGATACTGATGATGATGAGGATCAGATTAGTGGTGGATAAGTAATGATGATGGTAATGTAGTATGATGATGACGTGATAATGAAATATGATGAAGTGATAGTGAGGATGATTGTAGTGATGGCCATGTTGTACTAAAATTTGTAGACTGTAATATTAGTATTTGGTTGATTTGTAGCTTTTTCTATATTTAATAGTACATGCGCATTACTCTCTGTCTGTTATAAGTTGTGCTGAGTTAGCAGCTGGTATTCGAGCCTAATGTATTGGTGCACATTTAAGTTGTGCAATTAATCCCTTTATTTTTGTAGTAAAGTGTGATGACGACTGCTGGAGCTGTTGTAGTATGTGTAACATCAGAGACTGATGAGGCAGTGCACAAGTGATCTCATCATTGAAATATCATATTGGAATTGAGAGTAGCAAGGTAAATAACCGAAATATAACATATAACTCCTACAGTCACTCTGTACCCACTCCTATAGTCTCCCTGTACCCACTCCTATAGTCTACCTGTACCCACTCCTATAGTCTACCTGTACCCACTCCTATAGTCTACCTGTACCCATTTCTATAGTCTCCCTGTACCCATTTCTATAGTCTCCCTGTACCCATTTCTATAGTCTCCCTGTACCCACTCCTATAGTCTCCCTGTACCCACTCCTATAGTCTACCTGTACCCACTCCTATAGTCTACCTGTACCCACTCCTATAGTCTACCTGTACCCATTTCTATAGTCTCCCTGTACCCATTTCTATAGTCTCCCTGTACCCATTTCTATAGTCTCCCTGTACCCACTCCTATAGTCTCCCTGTACCCACTCCTATAGACTTCCTGTACCCACTCCTGTAGTCTCCCTGTACCCACTCCTATAGTCTCCCTGTACCCACTCCTATAGTCTCCCTGTACCCACTCCTATAGTCTCCCTGTACCCACTCCTATAGTCTTCCTGTACCCACTCCTGTAGTCTCCCTGTACCCACTCCTATAGTCTCCCTGTACCCACTCCTATAGTCTCCCTGTACCCACTCCTATAGTCTCCCTGTACCCACTCCTATAGTCTACCTGTACCCACTCCTGTAGTCTCCCTGTACCCACTCCTATAGACTTCCTGTACCCATTGCTATAGACTTCCTGTACCCATTTCTATAGTCTCCCTGTACCCACTCCTGTAGTCTTCCTGTACCCACTCCTATAGTCTCCCTGTACCCATTTCTATAGTTTCCCTGTACCCACTCCTATAGACTTCCTGTACCCACTCCTGTAGTCTACCTGTACCCACTCCTGTAGTCTTCCTGTACCCACTCCTATAGTCTCCCTGTACCCATTTCTATAGTTTCCCTGTACCCACTCCTATAGACTTCCTGTACCCACTCCTATAGACTTCCTGTACCCACTCCTATAGTTTCCCTGTACCCACTCCTGTAGTCTCCCTGTACCCATTGCTATAGTCTCCCTGTACCCATTGCTATAGTCTCCCTGTACCCACTCCTATAGTTTCCCTGTACCCACTCCTGTAGTCTCCCTGTACCCACTCCTGTAGTCTCCCTGTACCCACTCCTGTAGTCTCCCTGTACCCATTCCTATAGTCTACCTGTACCCATTCTTGTAGTCTCCCTGTACCCACATTCATATGGTAGAGGTTATTTAAAGAGATGTGTTCGTAAATTGTCACCTAACGATAGGTAAGGGATGTTTAGGGTTACATAAAGAGATGTGTTAGTGGTTACGTCACCACCACCTAGAGAGATGTTAGGTCACGTAAAAATAGTTAAGGGTCATTGAAAGTGTTCATAGGTTAGGTCACCTAAAGATAGGTAAGGTGTGTTCACATAGTATGGGTCACTTAAAGAGATGTGTTCATTGGCAAGGATCTCTGAGTGTAGTAGCTATGTTTATTTATAAGGAAAACTGTTTAAGTCTAAAAAAAGATCGGTTCACATCATATATGTAGGTAAAGATCACTAAGATATGGCACTTACTGGTGAGGAATACTAAGAGATGGTTTTTCTTAGAATAAGATTTGAGAGATGTATTTATATGTATAAAGAGTCAATGATTGAGAAGTGCTTGATCACAATTAAGGGGGCATGTTCATGAGTAGGAGGGGCATTTTGGGTACAGATTGACAGTGTTTCAAGCGATAGGGCCGTCCTGAGATTCCTCCCCCAGCCACAGAGTTGATAGGTACAGGATCATCGATCTATATAACGAGTTTGTTATAATGGTTACGTATATACATGAGATAGCGGCATTCTCACTGATGGTTCAAGTGAAACTCGATTAAAAATAATAGGTAAATTGAGTAGATATGTTTATAGGTAATGGTCACAATAAATATTGTTCATGGGTAAGGGTTGCTAAGTAAGTTGCGTGCATAGGTAAGAGAGAGGGGTTTAAGGTAAAGGGTCAATAGTGGATTTGTGTTTAGGTAAGGGTCACTGATAAAACATTATCAATAACAATTTCTTCAACAAAATGGCCATTGATGTCTGTAAAATTCCTTTCTTTATTAAAACTACATTGACTGATATTATATGTATATATGATATAGACACGTAGGACACGAGACAGGAGAGAGGGAAATACATTCATCTGTGCAAGATGAAGAGCATGTCAAAACAAGGTACAAGGTACTTGCTATTAAACTTGTTTATTTTGTGTGTGTGTGTGTGTGTGTGTGTGTGTGTTTTGTCAATGTAGCTACTGAGGTAGTTGCACTCTTGCTCTATATAATGCACCACAAATAATATTTTTGTTACAGAAATTTGAGAGGTGAAGGTGTACTGCCGAAGAAAGTGGACCGACGTCACACCTACAATAATGTCGGATAAATACAAAATGTCCTTTGATCCCTTGGAATTCCATTGAAAGTGGACCTACCTAAAGAAGCAAAGAACAAACTGAACAAATCTATTAATTTTTTGCGTGTAATTCACAAATTTTGATATTTTTGTTACTACAATTATTTTTACAGTATTGTAGCTAAATAATACCAGTGAAATATACAGTGGTATAACAAAGTAATACCAGCATAATACACAGTTAATACACAGTGGTATAGCAGAGTAATACCAGTGTATTGCGTGGTTATTATTCAAGTATACACAAAATAACAATGTAATACATCAGTTATACACATGTGTACACACTAGTGTATTTCTGGAGAATACTACTGTTATACCTACTGGCGTACTACGGTACTTATGAGCCACTTTCACACATGGTGTATACCTGAAGAATACCAGGAGTATTCCAGTTGTATATTGGAAGATTATCATTGTTATACACCATAGTGTATATCAGACTTTTTGCATGGTGAGACATGCAGCACATGTAACACATCTACCAGGCAGACATGCAGCACATGTAACACATCTACCAGGCAGACATGCAGCACATGTAACACATCTACCAGGCAGACATGCAGCACATGTAACACATCTACCAGGCAGACATGCAG
>WLWD01000902.1_pt1 | contig 74407 bp, 35 predicted proteins | sample 6712731 | NCBI WGS metagenome assembly WLWD01 (sample SAMN12718690, study PRJNA576275) | sponge metagenome | isolation source: marine sponge | host: Mycale hentscheli | place: New Zealand: South Island, Marlborough, Capsize Point | collected 2014-11-01
GTCCGTAGCTGAAACATTTGGTTTTTTAACTTTTTTGTGTTTTTTGGTCAGCGATTATCTCTAAATATAATAATATGTCTACAATACCTGATCACATAGGATTTTACAGATTTATGCAGTATACTCTTGTTGTTACGTTCTTCAAACATTCTAATATACTTATTTCACTCCTTGGTCATGAAATACTGCCTGGCATTTCACTCGCTAGCTGTATTGCACTCACCATTGGCTCGTGAAAATATAGCATACAAGTAAATATTCCATTCATGCAACTAATAGTAATGTGTTTATTTATAACTGGTTATATTTAAAATTCATTGACTTCACACACTATGTACATATGTACAGTAATGTAGTAAAGCATTTAATGGCAATTGTTTAATATTGGGGTATTGCAGAAATATTCAAGCAAAAATGTTCTGGGTGCAATAAATATTATTGTATTATGTATTAAATTTTACCGACGTTTTATGGTTTATGTTATGTAGTGCAGTCCACTCTGAAGTTGTCTTGCCTGAAGTCATCAGTGATTACAGAAATTCACAGATTCCACTATGTACTTTTCCATTCACTTCTGAACTGTCTATGCCGAGCTTTTTTTAAAGAATCATTCTAGTTTTTATGTAAAATAATTTATTATTTTCAAACGTTATCATTCATTTTTAATAGCCGATATATATGTACACAGTAAAGCTGTATGAATCATTGGGTACAAAATAAAAGAAAAAAAGAAAAACAACAACAACAATACAATGGTATTTATGATAATAAAATCAAATTGCTGCAGATATTAATTACAGTGTATGGAGTAATTCTAAGACTGATTAGAAGAATGCACAAAATGTACTTTTATTATAAATGCTCACATAATAGGCTGGGCTTACCTACTACAGCTAACTTTCTGTTCATCTATTTTGAATAAAGCTCCAATTACCAAGCTTTCTAAATTGAATATCATCCAAACTAAGCAAGTATATTATAACTTGCAATTTTGCCAACAAAAACATTCAATCAATGTTTACAGTACGTTCTGGTCAGTAGTTTACTTGTAATATAAATTTGTAAGTACAATCACAACTAATTACACATCGGATAAATGAAATTACATATCCTTTCGAATTCAGTGCTGCAAAGTACAAATCCTCATTACATCTGGCTTTATTATTGTTGTTGTGTTAGGTATATTGATGTTGCATATTGAAATGGCCCAAGTGGAATGAAAAAGAGGGAAAGGATAGTCTGGTTATAATACACAAGACTAATAATTGGGATAAAGAGTTTGATGATGATACAATTGAATGCAATGGTATTTATAAAGATAATTAACTCTGTCAATGGCTTGGGCTCCCTATGCTTTATTGTTAATAAAAATAATAGTCATTATGTAATAAGTAGTCAAAACAGTTTGCTACAAGCTTGACAGACTACAGTAGTTCACAGGAGAGTGTGTCACAAATTGTGCAGCGAGTGATTATGTCTATTGTTAGCAATTCATGGCATGTGAGGTCTTCTTATTCATGACAATGTACAACAATTTTATGTATGTACTAGGCTTAAAAGATCCATCATCGTAAGATTAGAAAAATGCTGTTTGGTGCTGTTAGCCACTTTATCACTGTAATGTATGCATATGAAAAACATGCTACCTAAAAGGGAAACAAAACTGAGGCTACATGCCTGGATGACTAATTTAACCACAACTACATTTTTTTAAGTGGTTATGACATCACTGCCCAGTAAAAAAAATAATGCAGCTGGTTTTATCATGGCAGTCAGCAGAGTCCTTAGAAAGAGAAGTAGGCCTTACTACAAAGAACCATCTTTGGCAGACATTTATGTAATTGACTTCAAGAGAGCTAAGCAGCATACTGAAGAAGAAGATACTAATATATCTAGGGCCATTGCTAAACATGCAGTTCGGGAATCATCAGAAAATTGTTCTCCTTCACATTTCTCTGGACCCTTAGAGATTTATCAAGAATTAGGGAATAAAATAAAAAAAGCATTAAACGGATCGAGAAAGGATTCTCCAGTTGTTCGAATAAGTGTGTCCTTCAAACAGCTAGCATTTAATAGCGATTTGGAGATGTTAGGCACAAAGAAGCAAAAAATTCGTGGAGTGCAACACTACAAAATAAAACAATATCAAGACCTAGACTGTCTTCTCGGTCAAAACTGGCATTATAGAGGTCTAAATAGTAGTGGAGACTTTGGCTATGTAATTCTTAATACTGTTGATTTCTATATTTATACTGCACACACTTTAACAGAATATTTTCCTTCACCATCCTTTGTACCACAAAAAAGCACACGTCACATGGGGCATATTTTAGTTTTTTGTTTCATTAGGGGTGATGGTACACCTAGCATGTTTGGGAAGGACAAGAATATATTTTTAACTAATCATTAAGTTTTGTCAACATCATGAAATATATACAAATATGAACAAAAGTTTACAGTGATTGAGCAAATATGACGTAAGTATAACACTTAGCTAGTACAAAAAAAAAAAGAATACCAATAAATGTTTATGAAATTTCTTTCTCTATTGCACTTTATTTGGTTGTCTTAAGTTTATTGCAAGTGCGGATATTGTGCCCTCTACCTTTACAACCACTGCAAGAATGGATTTCTTTAGTACGGCCAAAATTTTGAAGGTCTTCTACACGATTAAGTTTGAACAGTAATTGTGTTAATGCCTCATGATCACGATGATTAGTACTTCTGAAATAATTTTTTGTTATGTCATCATTTAATTTTTCCAAACCTTGCTGAGAGAATGGAGACAAGGATCCATAAATTTCCAGAAATTCTGGTACATGGCTTACAAGAATGTGAATATATGGTGTAACGTGTTTTGTTTGATATATTGACAAAAAAACTGATAACCATTTTTTTACTCTAATTTTAAAGCTTTGAATATCTGTATCTGTCAGGGGCTTTATACCACGAAGAACAGTATATAATTCTAGTAATTCTACCCAAATAAATTGTATCTTGCTTGCTTTTTGTATATTAGGAAAAAGAGTAGGAATATCTATTTTGCTAAACTGTCGTAACTTTTCTGGTCCAGTTAAATCTCTCCATTTTAGAGATTTGGTAGTCTTGTCAGAATAAAAATGAAAGCTTACTTTAGCTATTTCATTTAAAAAGTTTTTATATTTCATTAAATGGTTACCACAATCTGATGATCTTTCAATTCCATCCATTCGCCTTAATTCTTGTATCAATAAGTTTGTCAGTACATCACTAATTCTCAAAAATAGATGCAGTATATCAGGTATGACGTGGTCAACTGGAATTGAAGGGAAAAGGGGCTGTCTGATACAACCTAATTTTTGTTTCCCTTTCTTTATTGACAACTTTTTTATGTCTTCAATTGTTCTGGCTCCATGTTCTTTATGTTTAATGGACCAACTTTTATTGATGTTATATCTGTCCTCTGCAGGACAGGTGCACCATATACAAGAATACTTTGCATTTGCTGCTTCGATGCCCATACAAAGAGCAAGAAATTTCAAGTCAGCTCCTAAGTAAAATTCAACAGAAAACTGGTCACCATTTACTGTTATAAACTTTAAGGACTTTATTTCATCACATATGTCTTCCAATGCTTGTGATAACTCAGAATACTTTTCATTGCAGTTTAATAATGCAATAGTATGATTTCCCCCAGGGGAATTTGGATTAGCACATTCTTCAATAATACTGAAAGCTATGACTACGGCATGCAGACTGCGACTGATACAAGTTCCATCCCCAGTAATCTTAACACGAACATGCATTTTTTCCATAAAAACAGAATTTTCAACTACAAGGTGCTCCATGCATTTTATCAAGCGCTCGCTGAGTGACTGCTGCACTCCAGGAATATCTCCTGGGGTTGCTCGAACAATGCATTTACTATTCATTAGTTTTGCTTCTTTTTTTAAAACACAAGAGCGAGGAAGGGTAGAATTTATCATAGAAAATTCATGATATGCTACATCAGACACATTAAACCTTTCCTTTACATATAATGTTCTTTTAATAGTGGCATCAATTTTGTCAGGATTTGTCAGGCTAGTGTCAGAAGAATGAGAAGTATCAACTACTAAAATACTTCCATTTTCTTTATTTTGTAATTCAACTTTTTTTGCCTCAAAATTTTCATCATTTACAATCGAAATAAGAGCTTGAACATCATGCATTTTTTTTTTTTTTTTTTTGCGTTGATATTGGGGAGAACATTCTGACAACTTTTTTCTTTTTCTTGTCTCGAATTTTGGTGAAGCTTTCAATGACGATGCTATTTTTTTAGCTGAATTTTGTAGGGCAACTACTTGATTGGACATTTCCTTTAATTTTTTATTAGACTCTTTAAGCTCACATTCAAGCTTTTTGCTCTTCTTTTTTTCACTCTGAATTAATACATTGGTAGCTTTCCTCTTTCTACTGTTAACTGGTACAATTACTTCATTCTCTTCAATTTCAATCGACCAGTTACTATGTCTCCATTTATTTATTATTTTTTCTCTACCTCTTCCACCCTTCGACTGCAGAGCCCTGCCCATTCTCCATAATTTTGAAGTAAACATTGATCTCAAACGATCAGTAATCACAACATCACAGTGATAATGTGTGAAGACTTTAGTGATTACTCTCTCAACTGCGAGTTGATTGACGGAAAGGGACAACTCAGATACTTCAACTTCAGCTTCAGAATCAGAGTTTAAATCAAAAAGTGGTGTGCCAACTTTATTGGGATGACTGATGTTATAAACAAAATAGCTGTACAATAATATTCAAAATTAGTCACAGAGGCCATATACAGGTCACAGATAGCTATTCTAAAATATTCAAGAAAACTTACTTGCTCACTTGCAAGGATACCATTGTTACCGCCTAGCAGGAACAGGCACCACCACCACCACAGCTATTGAACACTCACCAGCACCTCTTAGCACCTACTCAATATTGCCCGCTAGATACCCGCAACAAAAACCGTTAATGGCACCGCTTAACCAGTGTGGAAACCCAATGAATTAGGTATTGGTTGACAGAGCAGAACTCATGGGTCCCGAATCCGACCGTAACTTTTTGATATATATTAAGTGAAAAACAATAAAGAAATTTTAAACGGAGTAAACAAAAACACAATAGAAAAATGTATGGTGACAACGGCAGGGTCGATCAACTTTCTGCCGAGATGGCGGATGGTTGCGGGCGTCCCTATAGCTTCCCACTTGTCCAGGAGCACACTGAGGTATTGAAGAATGTTAGGAGAACCGTAGCCAGTGAATATTTCGTTCTGTATTGAGTACAACAAGAGAAAACCTCTATAAGATAGTAAGATTGACATTGTAATGTATTGGAACTTAACAGGATGTACGTTTTTGGGGGTGTGTACTTTTAGAAACATTTGTATTACTAATGTCCAACATTTTTTGACATGGTGAATCAGTCGGATAGTTTAATGCATTACTATAAAAACAAACAAACAAAACAAAACGAATACCAAACACCTTATCGTACAAACAAACCACTCTGTCCAAGATACTTCATAAATGAGTTGGTCTCTCAATGGAAGATTTACCATTCAGAAGGCCAGTGCATCAAAATAGGGATTCATTTTTATTCTGTTTATAATTATGCCGCAGAATTTTATGTGTACCACCAATATTAAACCATTCGATCGCATATCTAAATTGGGAGTGTATTAAAAATATAAAATAAATAATATGCAGGGGCTTGGTTGCAGGCTCTCCCTATCTCCTCCGTTGGCCTCCGTTTAGACAACCCCTCACTTCGGATAGCTGTCGGCCAGAGACTCGGCACTGCCATCTGTGCCCCCCACCATTGCCAGTTCTGCGGTGCTGAGGTCTCCTCACTCGGCCTTCATGGACTGTGTTGCCAGAAAAGCGAGGGAAGGCATTCTCGACATGCATCCCTTAATGATATCATAAAGCGTTCGCTTTCCACAGCTGGGATCCCTTCGAGGCTCGAACCCCCTGGCCTTTCATGCTCAGATGGCCAAAGACCAGATGGCCAAAGACCAGATGGCATAACCCTAGCTAGTACCTTGGAGTTCAGGTCATCCTCTGGTCTGGGATGCAACATGTCCTGATACTTTTGCTTCCTCATATGAAAGTCGGGCGGGCCACCTTGGAGAGGCTGGAGGTGTTGCATCCAGGAAGTCTTCCAAGTATGCACATCTGGCACTTCAGTTTATTATACAGCCTGTCGCCATAAGAGACCTCAGGCGCTATAGGGCCCTCTACCCTATCTTTTCTAGAGAAGTTAAGGCAGACGCATCCACTTGGCCACGGGAGACCCCCGCTCTACACAGTTCCTCCTTCAGCGGCTGTCAGTAGTGGTACAACGGGGAATTAGCAATTTTAGGCAGTACAGGCAACTAACTTATTCATCATATTTAATAAATAAATTTACCATTATCCTTTATTTACTCATTTCTTAATTCATATTTTTTTTATAATAATAATAATAATAATAATAATATGCAATTTTAAATAACATTTCTTATAATAAAATCAGTCTCTGTATAAAATTAAATAAGTCAACAGTATATAAGATAAATATAACAATATCAAAATTGTGTGGTAGTTAATTTAGAAGACAATTATCTTCTTCACTGATGCCTTTTCTCCATAGAGCACATCCTGCAAGTAGAACATAAACGGAAAACAAATATTAAAAATTTTAAATTTAAATGACATCATCAGGGATCTTGTGCATGTATGTGAATGTGTGTTGGTGCATGTGTGTGCGAGGGAGCATTGGGTCAAATCAAAGTTTTAGTAGTTAGTTAAAAAAAATCTCTCACCATTTCCTCAAAAATGTCATCATGGACCAGAGCTGTCCTGGGGTAACACCACCACAGCACAGCACAGCATACTGGCTCCCTATGTTTAAAGCAACGATACATCATAACTATCAATGTCTCTTTCAGGAGATAAAGTGTACCCAAAATAGTATTTGCATCCTACCCCTTCCTCTTTCAATGGCTTCATTATACGAGCAGCAAAATCCAAAATCAGTAATAATGTAAGGCCAAGAAACGTGATGCGTAAATTATTCTTCCCAGTGACCTATCTTTATCTTCTATTATTTTGATGCAAATATTGTTTTAACAACGAGAGTCAATTTCAGGGTGTTCCCCTAGTTTGATTCCTTAGGACTTGCAGTATGTTAATAAGCTCTTTTTTTTTTTAAAGAGAAAACTGCTGAGAAGTACTTTCTTGCTATTAGTTTTGGGTCCATCCTTAAAATGGCTGGACTATTCTAGTGATTATGGCAAAAATAAGCCTTCTCCTCTGCAACCCCTCTCTCTCCCCCCCCCTTAAAAATTCACATCTCATTGTTAAAATTAGTTGTTGAGAGAGCAATTGAATGAATGACTGTGAGCTGGGCCAAAACTAGACTCCACGTTCTAATTTTGAGTCAGCAGTGTGTTAATGGTAACCCTTTTGTTCACACCATAGTTCAATATAGGCAGGCAGGGAAGAAGGAAAAAAAAAAAGAGAAAAAAAGAAAAGAAAAGAAAAGAAGGTCAGAAAAAAGGATGATAGATAAGGAACCCCAAACTCACTTGACTATCCCATCTGAGGAGCCAGTTGCTATGACATTATCCTTGTTCCAGCCAAACAACTGAACACACACACACACACACACACACACAGATATAGTTTAGATTATGACATTCATCATATGCACACACAAACACATGCATGTACACACCTCAGAAGAGGGTCTGTTATGGCTTGAAAAAATATGGGGTTGACAACAGGAATTAAATACTTCTGTGGTGTTCTAGTGTTTGGGTAGTCCTACTCCTACTACTGTCTCATCAATATGTAGCACAACCACAACATATTATCTCCAACCAAATTAACCACACTACTAACAACAAACCAGCCAACCATGTCCTTGAAGGTATGTACATAACTTGCAGTGATGATGCTAGTGAAGTGATATGTATATGACCTGATTGTGTTATGGTACCTTACAAACACACTCACATACTTACACACACATGTACACACTTGACTTGACTTGACTTCCACTGCGAATGATTGGTCACCTGGCCTCCCAAGATAGGGGGGAGCAGGACAGCCATACTCACAGCACATCACTGGCACAAGCTCAAGATCATAATGGATTTTATACCAATATCTGGTCAGCCAGCAACCAGCACTGAGCTGCAGGATAGACTGCACCACTTCTCGTGCAGATGGAAAAGCTAGGATGGATGCAAACCCTCCGTAGCTGGAACAGACTGGAATTGGGTCCATGTGGCACCATGAGGCAATGCCCTGGTCTTGTACCCACCTACTCCAGTGTGCTTGGTTGGACCATGCTTAGTCTGGAACCTCCCCTCAGACCTGTTCACCATGGGTGACCCTACAAAGGAATACTAGATTCCAAGGTAACATAGCTCCGAGGTTCATTGGTACACTCAAGTCCCTCCACCACGACAAGGTGATGGCCCAATGTACACACACACACACACACACACACACACACACACCAATCCTTTAGGACAAAAACAGCAATAAAGAGGAGTGAAGGGAAGGGGGGGGGGGGGGGGAGGGGAGAATTAAAGAAATAGTGATCTGCTATGGGAACTTTCTTTTGACCCGTACTGTAGCTTGAAACAGATTCACATAATAGATCAAACTAGACAGCTAGTTTTAAATAACAGATAAATAACTATATCCAATAAAAGAAATTTTATTTTAAATTAAGTCTAGTCTGGTCGGTGAAAAGGCCCCATCTCCTGAAACTATGCACATGAACACTCATCCACCTGCACGGACTGTACTAGTGGAGACAACATGTCCGGCTCTCACACAGCACCAAACACATAGACTAGGTTACCAGACAAATGCCAGGTCCCTAAAGTCTAGGTTATGCCCCACACATACATAAGGTGACCTACATACATTACTTCCATGCACTTTTTAAAGAGTCAGGATTCATCGGTGCAAGTTGGGTTCATGGTTGCCAAGCTTTAATTAGTGATAGGAATGTGTTTAAGTTGGTGCTACCAGCACTACAAGCCCTACCTTAGTTCCTTACATAGCAACTACGCCCTCATCAAGTTACCGACTGCCTGTCGATGAGGATGAGTTCCGAGATGAACTAGCAAAAGCGCTGCCAATCCGCTACAATTTCTGAGAAGAACTAGGGCAGGCTCACTAACTTAGATAAAGTCGTGCTCCCACTCTCTATTTCTCTCCCCTAACTTAACGAAGGTAACCCACATACTTTGCATCCCTGTGTCCAAAGAGTTGAAAATATGATTATGTATTCTTTTAGTCCAATTTGAAGACAATTGGATAGACCAATTTATTAAAAAAATTTAATTGGCTATCATGCTCATGTCAATATACTAGGAATTTAGACAGTGCTATTGTTTTCATTTCATTGATCCATGATGTTATATTCATTAGGCACAAGATATAGTATTACTTATAGTAAGATATTTCATGGTGAAGGTGGACACATAATGATGCCTTGTTATCCTAAAAGTATAGGACATGCCCAAATGCTCTACACACTCTCTGACTCCATGGTGGATTAATGATACCAGGAAATGATGTTCACTGCTATGCTATGTTGCCCATTCATATATCTGCAAAGTCACCAAAACAATGTATTCTAAATATAAGATGTAGAATTATGAAAGTGGTTAATACATGTACATGTGAGTAATACAGCTGATGACAGTTCTCTTATACTACAACTAACAGCTGCATTTTTTTAAAACTTTTTGTGTCATGTAGTGATGCTGCATTTAGTTCAAACACAAACACACACACACACACACACAAAAAAAAAAGAGAAAAAAAAAAGAGAGAGACCACCAATATTAATCAACAATATCCACCATCACTACCCACAAGTGGTATCATACAAATACCATAGCCACATTCCAACAAAAAGTAATCAAGTCCTTTTTACATGTGTCAATTGAGTGTATGTTTTGCTTACTCACAAATAACTTACAGAAGTAGTCATAAATTTCAGAAATTTTCATAAAATTAGCACTGGGTAACTTTGTAGTATTGTCCTTGTTAAAACAAATGAGTAATTGCATGTGGTGTTCGGATACTGTAGTGATCGAGTAAATTTCGAAATTTACACAAAGTGTAGCCTCTTTTAGTTAACATCTCTAAGATGAAATCATCCATGTATCCGTGTACCCACCTCAGTCTAAGATGTGTACACTGATGACATGAAGATGAGAAGTGCACCGGCAGATCATAGCCAACAACAACAATGACTGTCATAATGCAATGTTTACACACATTCACGTGTCTCCACAATGAGTTCTTGAAATGAATAATACCAACACAATTTCCAATTTGTATTAACCACACTGTTTCCAGCATACACACAAACGCAACACATCTTGCCTGCCTCGTGCCACATACACACACACACACACACACAATGGCAGCATTATACACTGCTTTGGTTGTTATGGTGCATCACTGCTACTGAATTAGACCACCGACTTGACCCAACCGATGACTAAATAAACTGATGATAGCTACCTTTGACTGGGTTGTAAATTCCAGCCGTTTGACTCGCCTTCAGAATTAGTTCAAGTGCATGTATACAATTTACGAATAAATATTATTAATAGTAAATTACAAGAACAACATCAAAGGCAGTCGGTGAGCGCAAAACAACTAGTAGAGGTAGTAACCTTCCAAAATGAGAGATGATACCAAAAATAATAGAGAGAGAAAAGTCCAAATCACAGTTTTAGAGAGAGAACCAACAACTGAAGGAAGAGAAAGCAATCAGTATAAGAGAGTAATTCTAACAGTAATTAGTGCAAGAGACAGAAATAGGAATACTAGTGAGTGAATGAAGGCGTGAACTAGTTCAAATGTAAATTAGTATTAATGATCATAAGTTAGTTTTCATGCAGCAGCTTCAACAGCTACTCTACTGCAGATGGACTGTATTTGAGCTCCATTTCCAACTTTGAATAGTTGGTTTTTGAATTGTTCTCAATACTATAAAAAGTTTCCTGTACTTCTTTTTTTCCCCCTATTCAAGTGCCAAAATACCAATACAAATCTACTGAATATTTTTTCAGAATTTCACAATTGAAATCAAGTAAATCTACAAGTGTAGAATGACCCCACAAAAAAACACCCACCAATGAACAACAAAATAAAAACACAAGAGTGACTGCTTTGAGGCAATAGTCCTTCTCACTAAGAATAGCTGATGACTGCCAACCAAGGCAATCATGAACACACAACAAACATTATCACATAAGCCACATAACCACAACTACATCTTGGTTGATCTCACCCATGTAATTTCAGATGAGGGACCCACAAACACTCATGTATGTACATGTGTCAAGACTCCTGCACACACACACAAACACACACTCACACACATAAGCACCTTACCACCAGAGTTTCCAAGTAAACATTTTTTTATGTATTTACAGTATAGGGAAATTCAGGTATAAATTTGGGGGAGTCTGGTAGTAGTTCATTTTATTGTAACAAATTAGTGATGTGGGCACCAACACTGTTTCATTACCTTGAATTTGCACCCCAGCAAATGCCAGGCATTTAATCACAGCTGGGTTGACTGGTGGGAGGCAGAGGAAGAAAAAACTAAATGGAAAATTGCCAGAGTGGGGCTTGGACTAGGATCTCAGGCCCAGAGCTACACCATACACGCACACACACACACACACACACACACACACACACACACACACACATACACACACACACATTTACAGTGCATTCTCAAAACATTTCAAGTGATCCATTCGGTCATTATAGAGTGGGAAGCTGCGTTTTTTTTTCTATTCCCATAAAATTTTGTATTGAGTTCCAGAATAGCACTCTTCAGTTTTGGAGGATACTGGGAGATAGTTTTAACTACTTCGGAGCGAGCTTTGTAATGGTCCAAGCCAAGATGAGTAGCTTAGAGTAGCACATAACAATCAGGTAAAGCCATACTAACTCGACCAAACTATCACGCAAAAACTACAAACAAAAACAAAGGAAAAAAAGCTAAAATATCTCGAGACTTAATTACATACACTGACTCAGGTTTATCCACTATTCCCAGTATGCTCAAGATCCCTATCAGTACTCAGTCTCAAATTCAACCAAAATGAAGTATAATTACAGAACATAAAACAAAACAAAATAAAAGACACACAAAAGCAAGCAAGAATATAAAACAGTATATGGACAAGCTTAAGTATAGCAAATAGAAAAATGAAAGCACAAAGTAGTAAAGGAAAAATAGGAAGGACTGAACAGAACTAGAGCACCCAGGGTGCAAACCCTCAGCGCATTATTACACAACTAAGATTTTTTCAGATTACTTTAACTTCTAACTACCGAGGACACACGCGGTTAAGAGAAAATACGTGAACTATAAGTGATCACATGACTGCTGTATGATGTAAAACCATGTACGCAAAAGGTAAGGTTTGTTGCATTTAGCTTGCGCTTGTTTGGAGCTGAAGTTTCTCCACATTTCCTAGGAAACTAGCTCGAAATTTGAAAAAGTCTTAAATTCTCATACTGGGTTAGGTCATACTTGTTTAAAGGTTAGTTCTGAGCCATTCATGAAATCGAATGTTAACAGACAGACAGACAGACTGACAAACACACTACTATAATTCTCTCGAGCATGCGTGCTGAGTGTTAATAAGAGTTACATGTATATATGTGTGTGTAAATGTGAAAGTAGATACTATGGAGAATACTTAATAATATATAAAAGTATAAACTGAGGTAACTAGGATGAACTGATAAAATATCAACAAGAAGATTGCAGATACACTGGAACCTCTCTTATCCGTCCGTCTAAGTTACGGACACCTCTGTCTACCAGACACTAATAAACAGTGAATGACTGTTAATAAGCTACCAAACCAAAATCAATGAATAAAATTGTGTAAATATTTTCACGTGTTACTTTGAGAATTCAATTGCGGTGTTGAGGAGAGTGGAACATGGAAATCAAGATGCTAGTTAAGTGGGCCCCACTAGTTCTAGAACTTAACGACTGGAGGGAATGGAAGAAAGGTCACGGCACTCAAGTATAGCATTTTAACTCTAGCAAGAAAGCTCGAGATAATTATAGCAGAAAATAAGAAGGAAAGTCAGTGAGGTTAATCTGAACAGTTCTAAAGCTACCAGCGAATGTTACTTGAATGTGTTTCTGAGTTAGGGGACATTTCTTAGGTTTGGTCCCACACAGTTCTGGATAGAGAGGTTTCAGTGTAATAACCTCACCCCCCCAGTTGTTTTTGTCTCACCTGCCCCAAAGTAGGTACACTAATTAGTAAATAGATGGTTCATTAGCACAGACCCACTGATCTTGTCCAAGGAAACATTAGTTGAGGGGTAGGGCTGCTGGTAAGCAAATATTTGGAAAGAAAAAAAAAGAAAAAAAAAGAAGCCTTCAGGATATTATAGAAGTGTAATAGATGTTGACCAACTCACGGTGATGTCATTACATTGAAATGCACAGAAAGTGAACTGTTGTTGTTGATGTATGCCACATCAAATGCCCAATATTTGTGGGAAAATCAATGTACATACACAAATAAAGCATAGCCTTTTTAGACTAGCTTCACTATAGGGACATATGACCTCACTACTCTGTGGCATATCTCACTGTATATTAGAAACATGTGTATACACACACATGTAAAAAGCTAATTATCTTGCAACCGCTAGCGGTTATGCGCACCTGGTAGAGCCAGGATGCCTGTGTGCACTAAGCATGCACTGCGAGTCGTTCAAGCAAAGTTCCTAGAGCCGGGCTAGGAACTCTCGCAGGAGCACAAGCCTGTCCTCACAGCAAGTGATGTAGGCACCCGAAGTCCCACCTAGACCATTGCTGTTTCATGAGAAAAGGCCTTGAATTTGCAACCCAGTAAATGCCAGGTACCCAATCACAGCTGGGTGGACTTGTGGGGCTGGTGGGAGGCTGGTGGAAAACAAGATGGAAAGCTGCCTGAGTGTGGGGCTTGAACTCAAGACCCTCAGGCCCTGAGCCAAGGACACAACCACTACACCACACACACACACACACACACACACACACGCACACACACACACACACACACATACATATATATACACACACATACATATATACACACACACACCTTGAACCTTGAAAGAAAGCCACCCATATTGGATGATGCTTCTCTTCCACAAGTGACAAGTCTAAATCACAGTAACTAATGTTTTCAACGAGTAGTCACACATCTGTGTCTACCAATGTCTTGCTTGCGTATGAATGCTCTCTCACACACACTACACTGGTATGGCTTATCTGTCACTGTCATGCCTCCCATGGAAACTAAACACAATGAATAAAACACAGCCATGGAGGCTGAACACATGCACACTGTAGCACATGTACACTGTAGCACATGTACAATGAATAAACCACAGTCATGGAGACTGAGCACATGTACACTAGCACATGTATAATGAATAAAACACAGTCATGGAGACTGAGCACATGTACACTGTAGCACATGTACACAGTGACATGGAGACAATGAGTCATGGAGACTGAGCACATGTACACTAGCACATGTATAATGAATAAACCACAGTCATGGAGACTGAGCACATGTACACTAGCACATGTATAATGAATAAACCACAGTCATGGAGACTGAGCACATGTACACTAGCACATGTATAATGAATAAACCACAGTCATGGAGACTGAGCACATGTACACTGTAGCACATGTATAATGAATAAAACACAGCCATGGAGACTGAGCACATGTACACTGTAGAACATGTATAATGAATAAACCACAGTCATGGAGACTGAGCACACGTACACTGTAGCACATGTATAATGAATAAGACGGAGCCATGGCATGTACACTGTAGCCAGCTATAGGTCATTGCTATACATTTTGGTGTAATTCATTGATCATGTCATGGATGAGAAAAAATAGAGCCATCTATTTTTTGAGACAGAAGGCATGGTAGTAGAAGAAACCAACAAACACCTTCAATTAATTGTATGATTTAGTTACAGTTTTAGGTGTGCCATATACTACTCTGACATAGAGGCAGCCCTGCACATGTGCATATCCAAAAAAATAAGATCACACAGTGGATACCCGTGATTGGTGCAACCAGCCAAGTTTAGCTACATCACCTAAGAAAGGTCAGGTTAAGTATCCAGCATAACAATCTCACTTACATACACAAGAGCCAACAGACAGTAAATACATTTTCTTATAGCTAGCCATAAGTCTCAACTTGCACGTGCATATGCAGCCCCCGAATAAAGTATAGCCACCTAAACATCTCTAACCTTTCTTACATGGCCATTCCACCCAGCACAAGCTGTGTATTACTTACGGAGACTGGACACGAGAAAATCGACCTTCCTTTTAACGCTGACTAGGTGGGCGCGGACTGTTGTTATAGTTACAGTCGTTTTACAAACAATTCTGAAAGTATGTACACACTGATGATCCAGGCTGGACTCGAATGATCTCGGAATTTAACTTTGCTCCAACGAACAATAAATTGTTGTTCAAATATTAAAGAATCGATGATGAATTTGTTGGTTATAACGTCAGGTTGGAAACTAGGTGAGGTCGCTGATGAATTATGCACGCACAAGAGCGTTGTGGGAAACATTTGAGAATGCTTATCTAAATTAGGTGAGAAAAGCATACAAACATACATATAATCAACCCATAATATGGGTTGATTATATGACATATTTGTACTGTATTTTTTTTTACAGCAAAACTCTTTACAAAGGCCACCCATGCATGGGGACAAATGTTTTGATCTTTGTTAAGAGTTTGGTTGCTTTCAGAGGTTAGCTATTTTAGATTGTGGAAGATCATTTTGCGCATACTGTTTGCTGTCGTTGAGATTTAAGGTTGCTTTTCCAGAAATCCATTGTAGAGAGGTTCATAGCTATATGTTTACTTAGCTAATTGTAATATTAATTGTCATCCACTCTAGTTTTAATCAAATTTTCTATCTTCTCCATTATTAGTTTATATAGCTGTTCTTCAAACTAAGGGTTTTTTTTTTAGTTTTAGTTAACCAAAACAGTAGCTACTAGCAATGGAAAATATGAACTCCAGTGATCGGATTGATCATTATTAATTTTATCACAAACTTTCTAAAAGAGAACCTACAAATCAAGAGCAATCTTTCAGATCATAAATTAGAGGTTTGCTTGTTCCAAGGAGTAATAAGCATAAGCAATAAATTATCTAATTGGATGGGGCAGGAAGAACATTCACTGTAGCTATGCACTATTATATAGTGTTTCCATACAAAATGTCGAGGTTGTTCAACATACGTCCATTCTATAGCTAACTGGTTGTTATGATGCAAATTTCAAGTCTCTCTACATACTCACTAGAATTTAGCTTTGTTGGTTGGTATTTTTATGTTACTGTAAGTCTAAAATATCTGCCACAGTAACAATTTTTACCAGTGCATGACTGACTAAGTAGAACTACAAGTAAAAGTGAAATAGTTGAAGTTGAACGAGTTACATTATTTTGATTACTCTGTATCTATAATATATGCTGCAATGCCATATTTGCTGGTTTTAGTGGTGGATTAGTATGCACTGCTTGCTTATTGTGGACTTCATATCCGACTCCGTACAACAGCCAAAATGAATGTAACCACTGTTGTAATAGAAATATATTTGTAGTAGTAGTTAACCTCCTCCACAAATCCTCCCACTCCTGTTTCACTGCGTAATGAGTTACTGCACAAAACTATCAATAAGTATAACCAACAAAAAACAAAACAAAAAACAAAAAAACAAACAAAAAAGCAACAACAAACAAACAAAGAAAAGAAAACCCAGTGGGTTCAATGAAAATGCACAAAGAAGTGGGATATGATAGAATGACAGGTGTTAAGAATGTTCGCAGCTTCCTTTCCAGTTATCTTGAGAAGGACAATTCACTAGGGGGCCACCACCTTCTTGTGGGGGAGTGGCCTACACTGGTAACAAAATTCTGTGCTTGTTTTGCCATACGACGAGCATCAGCAGAATTCCACTGTTCACTGCATCTAAAAATCAAGAGCATAAAAATATTTCACAATTTCTTTCTCAGCCTTCTTTTCTCATTAGATGTATTCTCTCTCTTTCACCGGCTTTTTGAAAACAATAAAAAGAAACTAAAAAAAAAAATGTTTGTCTATCACTAGGAATCCAATATGTGACCGTCTACAGGAAAATCGGGCACAACGCGGCCCCGACGAAAAATTTTATTTTTGGCACTTACAGACTCCTCGGCAAGCAGATATTAAGCTCTCCAAGTTTTATCGCCGTAGCTTTAGCCATTCCCGCTATATATCGCCTAACCGTTCCCTTCGTTAGGCTTATTTAATACAATTTTAAGAACTAAATCGATCTTTTTGCGACGTCTACGCATGCTGCCCGATTTTCCCCGTAGACGGTCACATATGTATTCTCTCTTTTCACAGGCTTTTTAAAAACAATAAAAAGAAATTAAAAAAAATGTTTGTCTATCAGTAGGAATCCAACATGAGACCACTCGATCAGGGGCTTCTCTGGCATTTCTAAGTGGTCTGGCCAGGAATTGAGTGTGGTGTAAGAGGTGTGATATACCAAACCACAGTAAACAGCATCTGAAGCATTTAGTAGAGCTGGCATTGTTCAAAGTGCATCTATTGCGTATTTATCACAAGCACTCTGCTCATGCTTTCAAAAAGCATTACCTTTGAGAAACCCTCGAGATAGCAAAACAAAAGCATTCTGGTAGTGCAATTATAACTAGCAAAACAATATTAATAGCTGGTTTAGTCACTTCATGTATTCATTGTTAACTTTCTGGCACATAAGAAACAAAGAGTAGTCTTCAGTCACAATACCAAAGCTATTTTATTTCCAACTTGCAAATCATTCTAGATAGAAAGTTGTAATTTATACTACCGTCTAGCCAAAACTTCTCTTTGAAAATCGATCTGTTCGGTTGATGTGGACTTCCTTACACAATAAGCTGTGTGGCGCCTTAGAAAGAAAAAAGAGGAGCATACACCCACTTTTGGAAAATTATCACTCAGCCACAGAGTGTTTGTGTGTTAAGCAAGCGGTCCGGGTTCAATTCCTGGTGACAGCCAAACATTTAAAAAAAATTTGTATGGTTTAAAAAAAAAAAAAAAAAAAAAAAAAAAGCCGTGAAAGAGAGAATCATCCACAAAAATATTTGTACAACAACTAACACAAAAAATTAAACATACCTTTAGTAAACTAATTTTAGTCTGTCACATGAAGTACAGCAAAAAGACTTCAGTACTCTGCAAAACACACAACACACACACACACACACACATGTACACACACACACACACACACACAGCAGTATGGTACATATAAATAATAGCTGGATAATAAATTTAGACATCATTTGATTGAACTCAGATATAACTCTCGCACTGAATGCTTTATTGCATATATATCTTTATTAATGCTCATCTACACAATCACATAGGAACCACGATGTCAAACATTCAGTATGCACATACGGCAGTTCTGCCTTCTCAGGTTAATGCCAATGGCACAAACCTGCACTGAGCAAAACTTCAAAGTAGTGAAGTGTGTGAACTGATAAAACAAAACAACAACAACAACAACTGTCTTGTCTCCACCCAGAGTGGTCAATCTCAGGATAACTGTCTGTCGGAACCACCCCCACAAAGGAGGAAGAACTGACCTACAGCTATCCGTCTGAACTTGGAACAGAACCTGTTATTGATTACCACCACATTTATATCATCATTTAACACCCACACCTTACATTTGGCCAGCTTGCGGGCGCCTCTCATCTTAAAACTTAATCATATTCATCTCAATCTCCACCTACTTCCTACCTATCTTAGTTCTATACCATATCACCCTATATAATCTGTACCAACTCGCAATCAATTATTATTTTTGCGCAAATAAAGTCTAAGTGCTGGCGGGAGCCTCTGTATATCTGACTGACTAATTAGATGCCATTATAAGAATTCTGGTCCTTCGAGAACTTTATTATTAACTTCATTATTTTCTCTTTATTTTTTATTATTTGACCTTCCCTGTGGTGGATTTACGCCTCACCACCAACAACAAAACCAAGACATATACGGCTGGTAAATGACACGAATGGCTGCAGTCAAGTAACTATGCGTGAAGTGTTGATGTGTGTATACAGGAGGACATATGAAATGGTATACAGTAGAATGTCAGTTATCTGGATAAGTTGCGACTGAGAGGTGTTCGGATAATTTAAATGTTCAGAGAACTGAACAAAACAGAAAACGTATTATAATTATGTAATATAGTATTATGTATTCTTGTTTGTACACGCTATTATTAGATTTATGGTGTTCGGTTAACTGAAGTGTTTGGATAATGACATTCTACAGTGTTACCCAAATTGCAGAATTAATTTCAGGTACAAAGTCACACCTCAAAACCACAAGCAAAACATTTTAAAGTCACTGACTTAAAACACAAGTAGAGCTATTTTACTTGGAAATATACACCAGCACAGTAGGCATTGAATTTCCTCCTCAATTATTAGACAAAGATTTTGTAGGTCTCCTTTGGAGCACTTGCCAAAGTGGCTTCATTATGATCAAGCATTCTTGTGTAAAATGTACAAGTTCGCCATAATTAATACCGCTGGTGCCACACCCAGTTTACTAACTACCTATATCACTGCACAGTTTTATATAACTGGTGTAGTTTTTTACTTAATCACTCAGGTCCCAGGTCCTTCCAGAGAAAGACACAATTAGATAGTGACCCCGCCTTGTAATAAAAAAATAATTTCACAAGGCCTCTTTCTTGTTAGTGGAGTTAAGAAGTCATTCCAGAGTTCCTCACCTCTAGTTGTATTGAAGTCCAGGAGTCATCACGTGTACACCAGTGGAGTAGTCACTGCACCATTACACCTGCCACTTCACACTCCTACATTGAAAGTGTATGTCTCAAGTAAAACTAGCTCAACATAATTCAAGATTCTCAGATTTGTGTTTTCGTGCTTGTAATTTTAACACATGTAGACATTTTTTAAGAGAATCAAGCTAGTTTAGTACAGTACCTTTCATATTATATTATATTTATATTAACTACCACAAAATGTTATGAAAAATTGGGGCAAATGTCTCCACGAAAGTCAAACTATCTGGGATATGTGTGTGTGTGTGTGTGTGCATGTGGATGATGGGAGGAGGGGAGCAAAGGGAAGCAAAGTACTTCCCTGTCTAACTCAAGTGCAGTGGAGCCTCCCTATTCCAAAATCTTCCATGCCTCTGGACACCAAAAAACAAAACAAAAGTTTATCAATTGATGAAATCACGAAGAAAGCATTTTATCCAATAAGACCACATTTATTATTTCCTTAGCCCCAAAAGATATTACTGCTCCGTGTCATAATTTAGCAGCACAATAGATAGTACAAGCTAAGCATCCCCAATGCACTTGCCACAGTCTGCCCTACACTGCTTATGTGGAAAGTTGTTTAGTACAAATGACGCTGATTAAATTAGACCAATAATTAGGTTAGCCATTGTAATCTAATGATGACTAATTGACATTTGGGGGAAAAAAATAATCACATATCAATGTATTCTATTTTTTCCCTTGTAAATATTAATTTTAGGATGTCTTTAATCCCTAAGGGGTGGGGGAAGGGCAGCAAACTAGATTTAAGGAGATGTACAAGCCCTCATTCCTCCGCTCCCTGAATAACAACAACACTGGTTTTACACAAGATAGAGCAATACCATATATAACTGTGGTTAGGAAGCAAACCGATGGGTCCAGCCACTAGTACTACGGCTTTAAGCCATGAGCTGAAACATCATCGCTAAAGTTAGTACAGCTAGCAACTTTCTTAGAGAGAATCATTCCTGGCATCACGTGATAAAATGCAGAGCAGTGGTAGAATATGAGAATGAAGTTAAAAGTCATGCAATTGCAAACACACACACACACACATACAAAGCTCAACCGTGGTAATTATATCTGCAATAATTGGCAGCGAGCGAGACACTATCAGGGACAACACAAAAAATCAGGGATATATGATTGTATAAATCATATATGCTTGGACGCATGTATGTAACTTTTGTACTTTGACTCACATTTGTTGTGTTCATTCGTTACCTTGGTTAACAACGCGCTGTTTGTCATCGCTGTTTGTACTTGAAAATCCATTGCCCAACATGCCAAGCTACCAAGAGACTACAATGTATATCTTGTGTTGGTATATCCAGTGAACGCGTGCATGTGAGAGTGTTGTGTGTTACATGTGCTGACTAGCTAAGAACAAACAATAAATATACATTTGCTGCTTTGTGTGTTAAGCTTCTTAGGTTCCTTCCTGTTTCTTTTGTTAGTAAGCAAGTCTTATATAGAGTTAGGATGTATACAGTGCAATAATTTCTTGGAAAACCTTGTTTTGCTTGTACGCTAATTTAAAAAAGTCGGCCGTGTAAATTGTTCAAACAAATTGTGCATGATGATTTTATAAAGATGAATTTTACCCTTTGACCTTATATGTCAATTTTTTTTTACTGAAGCACATCACAAGTATAATGCCTTTCCCCCCAGCAGAAGGAAGGGTGTGTATGGTCAGTGAAACTACACCACCTCTTCACTACCGTACAAAAAACATTGTGTACTGGCTATAAATTATATAATACAGATAAGCTTTAAATAAGAATAATAAACAAAACAAAAACAAAACAAATGAAGCAGCAAAGCTGCGAACCCTCAGTGCTATTAAACATTACCTAGCTATTATAATAATATAATCTCCTTCAAAAAGAACAAAGCAATCTGTTAGCTATTTTAATGAGGCATCAATATAGCTCAAGTAATGAAAATAGTACATGGGAATGCTGTCTTCATAAGAGAAGCTAAACTAGCCAGAAACACTCACTGCTATAATTTTTCAATGTGAACTTCACTTCAATCAAATCCATCGGTTAACTTCCCTGAGCATAAAGCAAACTACACTGCGGGCTGCAAGAAGTCAAGTGATTATGACGTGACGTTAGGGGGAGTTACCCAGCTGGTACCAATGTGGAGCTGAAAGCTTCACGTTTTATCAACAATGAGCCCCAAATTAAAAAAAAGTAGCACAATAAAAGGACCTAAATCTTCTTTCTGAATAAGTTCATACCTAAATCACAGTTAATTGTCAGTAATCTCCAAAATCAGAGCATGACAGACAGACTGACAGGGAAACTACTACAAACCTCTTGCGCATACGCGCTTAGGGTTAACAAACAAACAAAAAAACAACAACAATCACTAACCAACATTGTCTGTTGAAAAAAATTAGCAAATTAACTGTCTACCAGTCCCAAATCCACATCGTGACTAAGACCTGCAACTACCTCTATGAGGTCATACGACTTGCATTTGGTAATGGTCATCAATACTATACTGTATCATGCCAAGTTGCTTATGACCTTAGTGGTTGTCATAGCTCCTATGACTTGTCCTAGTCTTATTCTATGAACTGCATGTGAAAAATGGCCATTTTTCTTCCATCACTGCACATCTGAATACTGGAAGCCAATATATGTGACCGTCTACAGGAAAATCGGGCACAACGCGGCCCCGACGAAAACATTTATTTTTGCACTTACACACTCCTCGGCAAGCAGATATTAAGCTCTCCAAGTTTTATCGCCGTAGCTTTAGCCATTCCCGCTATATATCACCTAACCGTTCCCTTCGTTAGGCTTATTTAATACAATTTTAAGAACTAAATCGATCTTTTTGCGACGTCTACGCATGCCGCGTTGTGCCCGATTTTCCCATAGACGGTCACATATTTGGCCAACGGAAGAAAATTCTTGTTCCCATTCTCACAACATCAGCTGACAAATGCACAAATGCTTCATAGTGACATTAGAAATTGGGAAAAGAACATACTCTTACTTCAGAAAAAGCATATGATGACTAAGCTATCAGGGTGTTACACTGGATTCTGCGCTGGGGGTGGGAAACACTGGTGTACTTGGCCAGTCTCATTTTGGAAACCCACACTGCTTTGATGGGCATGCCTATGTGAAAGTGTATATACCTTATACTAACCTGTGCTTTGTCACATAATTAAAGCTTATAGCTATTGTAGCTTACTAAATTAAAATTCTAGGGGAACTAAGGCTTGGAAGAGATGGGGGATTTCAGGGTGCCCCTACCACCTTGGCACGAAACCTGGTTATACAAGCTAATATGACACTGTGCTTCTGAAGCTGTGATATTATCACTTGTACGCTTAGAGAACTGACAAATTTATTGACATTGCCTCAGAGATACATAATAAAAACGGATAATCACTTAATAAACTGTTTAAACCATAATTAAGCAATGGGCAATCTGAAAAAGTCCTTCAACAACAGCTCAATGAAGAATAAGCAGATAAGTAAAATGATTTCACTGAAGTTTATCAGAATTGCATGAACTAGAATGACAGGACTTCATTTCATACACGATTTTCACTGGGGGGGAGGGGGGAGAGAGAGAGAGATAAGAGAAAGATTTGTAAAGTCACAAAAATTCATGATCACGAAAACTTCGACAAACTACTACAAATTCCTACATTTTTTTCATAACTTACATTGAAATAAATTCAGAAGGGGTAAAAAAAATTAGGGTGGGAATCCCAGGGCTCCCATAACCCGCATGAAACCATGGGCTTAAAACAAAGTAGAAAATATAATAATACGTTGAGTTGTATGCAATAATTATCTCCCCTTCATTGTCCAGGAGCACACTAAAGGATGTTAGGGTGGCCATGGGAAAAACTATGAGTGAGGATAATTTTGGTGGAGCATGTTTTGGAACAATTCAGTAACTAGAAACCATTCCAACATGCACCCACACTTTCTCACAAAGAAATGAAATTTTCAAGAGTACTGTGGAACAAACAAACTGACGAGCCCTTGTCATAATATATAGCTAAAACTACCACAAAATATCACTATCATAATTCAGGCCACCCTTGCTGTTTACTTTCATTAATTAATTAATTCAGCTATACATAGCTTAGAAAAAATTGTTCAGGAAACACAACTTCACCAGGGGAAAAAAATGACCTGGGTGACCCCGTGCAGCTAAAATACTTAGAAACCCACTGACCGCTAGCCATAAAACTACTTACCCCAGAAGCATAAGCCAGGGTAGGGACAGCGAAGCTTCCTTCAAGTTCACCAAGACACAGTAGCGTAGCCGTAGTAGGAATCAGTAGACTATATTATAGCGCGCAACAATAGTTTAGACGACCACTTCCAGTCGAGAGTTTTACTTATATTATGGTAAAGCGTTTTAAACTTATTTAACCCGGCGATACTTACCTACACGTAATTGGAACAGGGTTTTCCATGAGAAAATGCAGTATCTTTGCGAGGCTGCTTTTAATGGTCCAGCGTCTAGCGCAGCGAAGTACTTAGGGCCTGAAGGCGGTAGTTCACGATGCACAGAGCCGCCTATGTCTACGCAACAGTACATAGCCTAACAAATATTTAACGTAGCTACATTTTCATCAATGCCGTTGGAGGGACATTATAAACTCAAGGTGGGGTCACTATCTAATTGTGTCTTTCTCTGGAAGGACCTGAGTGATCAAGTAAAAAACTACACCGGTTATAAAACTGTGCAGTAGTATGCACACTGGATATGCTTGCGCTTATGAGGGATTCTTCTTCAATTAATCATCAGCCATGTTACAGTTCCTAGCTTTCTAATTTTGCTTAATAATATAATGCAAGAAGTTAACTAAAATAATTAGTTAAAACGAGCACCTTCAAGCAGTGCGGAGTGTGGTGAGAGGCTATCAAATTGCAGAAAACCAAGTCACATTTTTGTAGAACTTAAAGCTCACCATTTCTCCCTCTGACTGGCTAGTAAATTTTTTTTTTTAATGACTCTCAGTTTATTTGTGATCAAATGAATAAAATATACTTGGCACAGTACAACAGTTAACGAGTATGAATATTTATGTTCTTCATCCACAGCTCCATGTTATACCAGCATGCCTTTATTGCTGCAATGGAAAATAAAACAACAAATAAAACAAAACCAACAGAAAATTATTATAAGTCAACAGGTTCATTATAAAATGTTGGTATGTAAAAAAAGTATTCCTGAAAGGGTGTTACCTATTATTCCTGACAAAAATACACTCTTTTTGGTATAATCATAGAGTGTTTCGCAGTGTGAGTGTAACAGCACACCCTATGAGTGTAACAATACACCCCAATGCAAAAAAAGTGTTCCAGTACACCCCACTTAGGGTGTAACTAAACACCCCGGTTTTTACAGTGTACAGTCCCTTGTATACTTAAAAATTTATATTGAAGTCCTCGTGAGGAGAACCCATACATAGGCTCCTATTGTCCAGGAACCAGTCAAAGATAATCAATTCCTTTAGTAAATCCTATTGTTTGTCAATAAAGTGGCCCTGGGCATTGTTCTGATGACGTGCTGGAGCTGGCAGGTCATCTAGGATGAAAATAAAACATAACCACCAATTAACAAATTACCTAGAGTAATTAATAGTTCCACTTAATATAGCACCATATCTTCTTTTTGGCAAACTGGATCTGCTAAAGATTGGAGCTAGTGGCAATGTTTTGGCATGAATAATGATTATTGGATTTCTTGGTGGTAATATTTTACTGTATTGTTTTTTTTTTTCATTTTCATGTAGAACATAGTATTTGGACAATTTTTTTTCCTGCACAACTACAAAATGTTGAAGTGAAATATCTTGGTAGATTTAGAAGAATGATGAAAGAATCTCATTGATCCTACAATGGCCATATTATGATACTGTAGAGCACAGAGTTTTTTTCTAAAGAAAGACTTTTATCGCACATACTTTGGACTGAACAACAATTCAACTACATCCTGATACTCATATCATCTGAACAACTTGCTGACAAAACTAATGATAGACTAGCTTCAATGTTAATTATGACATTTCAGGGAAACTACCAGGATGAAATGGAAACATGAGTTTTGTCCATTGTTGAGAAGATGTTTCTTCTCGGAAACCATCATTTTTTAACTGTTTATCTAATATTTTGTGTAAAAGTATTATTTATCAACAATTTGAGTAAATGAATTGAGTGAAACAATTATTCAGTAATTAAAAATATAGTTGCTGCTTTTTTTGAAATCATTACATTATTAGTATGTTTTAACTATGAAAACTTTAAGTTCACAATAGCTACTGTCTACAGTTGTTCTTAACTCTATGATTCTTTTATGTGGCCACTGTGCTCTAAATATATGAGGTTACATTTTCCACTACTGCTTTTTTGAAGCTCTTCAACTCCAGAGATAGAGAAAAGAGGGCAGTGTTCATTATTATCATCTTCTCACCAAGTTGATTAAAAAGGATTCCCATCCAAGCACACACTGCAAGGTCATCATCAACACTCGATGAATAGTTATTCACTAGGCAGATATCACCTACACATACAAGCCAATGCTCTGCAAGTGTTTTGTATAATAAGTGGCTGCTTTTGCAGTTTTTGATAGATTACCAGTCCCTGTACTAACTTAATATAATATTAATTCATAATACATTAGTTAACTTAGCCAGCCAAGACAATCTGCAAATTTAATAAAACCATGGTGTGACTGAGTCAGCATTATGATAGTTTAGCATGGCTAGTAATGCAAATTGTACATGCAGATCTCAAAAGTTTTGGATTTATACAGTGTATTGGGAGATTCCATTAGAGAAGAGCTATTGCTATCTTAGAAGGGACTTGAATAAAGCATTTACTAAACTTGTTGAAGACAAAGTGAATCCGGTGATGATTGACTTGTTGATTCATAAAATTGTCTGAATTATTGAATTATTGTCTGCATTTCGAAAGCTCTTAAATTTTTTTTTCTGATGTAGCGTGGTTGCATGCTTTTTGGAAGGTCCGTTGAGTGAGGTCTGACTGCATTATGTCATATATTCTACTGGAAGTACCATGACATCATATGTCAATTCATAATGTGCTGCAAGATCAATAAAATAGTGAAAAACCAAAAAGGCACACATATTAGCTTGTGACACATCTAATAGCAACTTACTATGATAGATTAGTCACTTACTTCACTAGACATGCGATGAAGGTGGACAAGGAACAATTTTGTCATGTCCAATGCATTCTCACATGAAGAAATTCAGTGTGGATTAGATCAGTAATGTTTGTTATTACAAGACAAGTAAAGATTCTAAAGAGTAACATAGTAAGTGGAATATCTTATTGAGATCTGCACTTAATTTACCACAATAGACGGTTTGCTTGAGTAACATGCGAAACTGTGCTAAAAATAAGAAGAAAAGTCAAAACCAGCAGTCGGTATTCTGCTGCACCCTCTGCTTCTCTTACTTGCAAGTATTTCATTTACTAATGTAATATTAGTGTTACAAACCAAGAACACAATAATGGACACTAATCCTGGAGGTGGAACTAATCCTTCACCATAAGGATCACAGTGTTGCACTTTTATAACAATAAAAGTGATGTTTTTCCCCAAAATACCCATGTCAACTACTAATAATGTTGTTGTGAATTTACTGGAACTCTTCTTAACTTAAGTAGATGTCTGGTGGTAGTTTCATTTATATATTTATGTATAGAACAGTCAATTCTGAATGAAACCAATATAATATTATATATTATAATAATATATTATATATATTTAATATAATGCTTCAAACCATAACATAATGGATGAATCCAGAAGAATACATGTATAAAACACTTTCTTTAAATAGAAAGTTGTACATAAATTAATAATCAACATAGTACACATAATATTGTCATATCAGCCTAACATTCTTCTATTGGTGACCTTTTCTTAATTCCATCTTGCAATAATAGTATGTGAGTAAAATAAGAGTTTTGAATTACTATTATAGTATAGTCTCGTTTTCATCAATATAGTTCGAACTCATCAGCCAGTCCTCTCAGCTGAAATACACCTGATTCTGCATGAACTAGTAAAAGTATTTATACTAGCTAAAATTTATGTTACTATGCCTGTATATATTTTTGTGATAGTCAATTGCTTGTAGTGGAAGTTGTATATGAATACCTAGTTAACCTTGTATGGTTGGTTAAACATTCCCCTTGGCTTATGGTCCCCTAATTGATAAGCCATGAGCCAGACACTGAAAAATCAAAAGCCAGAATTTGTGAATACAGGTTGATTTATTTTGAGATAAAGAAGCTTCTAGTAATAAGCTATGAATTTAGTATGTATTGTGATATGTTGTACAGACCAGGGCCTAGTACAGAGACATGTAAAATATATATCTACATTTATTACTTAAAGTGTTACACTTCTATGTTTAATATGAGCCAAAGTTGAACTGCAAAAATATTTTATATAATAATGAAAAAAATAGTAGAATGATTTGTTAGTATAAGATGCTACACTAGCTAAATTTTATAGTGAAAACTAACTATCCTGTAACTCAACAAATTGCCTCATTTAGTAGGGTTTATTGTTATTTGCAACACTTCTTTTCTAGAGTAAATATCAAAGGATAGCTTATGTGAAGCACTTTATAAAACAACAGACGATTATTAGAATCTATTGTTTTTAATCAGTTAATTTCTTAGTACACATCACTTTATTCAAATGCGTTGTAGCTATAAAAGGAAATTCACCAAACAACTTTTTGGCAAATGGTAAGAGCCTGTATTATAGACAAACTAGGCTCTGCTCAAAGTATCAGGCAGGAAAATCTGCCCTTTTTATATTATCTCTCTATTATCAGGCTTCTTTTTCTCAATACAGAATTAAAGTTGGCAGTCACTGGAAGATCCAACCCAATAGAAACTACATGTACTTGTTATATTGGTATTGGGTAGTCTCGAGTAGCCTGACCCTTTACCAATCACTACGCCGGAAAAGGGTCTGGTAGACTGACATTGAGCAGTTTGTTCAGTTCCCCTCGCTAATTGGGGAGACCGCAAACAATAGGTGACCTAATATCCTGTGACGTAAGACTGCTCAAACTTTTGCGCGTGTAGTATTTCTGTGCACAACTCTCCAACAGCCGTGTCAAAACTCTTCCTTTAGGTGATGCCATTAGTTATGCTAAGCTGTGACTTGGACTAGTGTTTTTAAGATATCTGCAGTTGGAAGTATCGCTTAGCAGCAAGACAGTTGCTGCTTTGCTAGCCAAGAATCAGTATTAGTGCCATTAGGCAGCATTTCCCAGCATAGTTGTGTGCAAGTAACATTTCTTCATGGCAATACAGAACGAACTCTGCCTACTGATCTGAACAATTTACGCGCCTGAAAATATTTAACGATTTACATCCACACTAATTGAACCACAGTTAACCACTTGCTGACTAAGCAAGAGCAAACTGCTAGTCAGTCTACCAGAACCTTTTCCCGCGCAGCGATTGGTAAAGAGTCTGGCTACGCGCGAGACTAGGTATTGGTTGGAAAACATAGTTGCCATTTAGGAGCTCAGCAGTTAGAGTGCAATTGCTAAGCTAGTGGTCCTGGTTTCCAGCTCTGAGAGCAAGACAATTTTTATTCATCAAAAAATGTAAAGGGACCTTATGGCGCAAAAATTGAAATTATGGACTCCAAAAGTAGTCATTAGAAAAATGCTTTCTTTCTCCAATTTTCGATTTTTTGCAGAATTAGTTTTAGTGATCCTTACTCTACATATGTGCCTAATTTGCTAGCAGCCAAAAAAAAAAACCCGCATAGCTTTGAAACTATTTCATGCACTCTAAAGCTTACCTATGGCTGACAGTTTACCATTACATCCCATAGAATTATCCGACAAGACTGGCTGTGAGACGCTACAAAACCTAAAAAAGAACTCAAGGAAACTTTTGTAAAGTATACGGAAACATTAATATACCGGAAGTAACAATTCAATACGTTTTCTCGATTTCTAGCTCAATTGGTTTGCTGAATAACGCCTAGTTTAGACGCCAGTTTCTCTGTGGAACGAAGGTTTTACCCTCCAGTATTGAACCTTCTAATAGGGAAAAAAAACTGAAATTTATTTGGTTTGTGCCATAAGACCTCGTTTTCGAATGACCATCAGTATTTATACATTGTTATCACTTGATAATTAAGATTAATGTAAAGTATTACTTAGATATACATGTATGTCAAAACTTATTTTATTATTACATTCAATTTCTGTCAAGTTGAGGTGAGCAGAATGCATGAAGGATACTCTAGTATTAATAATATTGTAACTAGAAATATACCACATAGGCAACAATGCAGTTTTTATCTGTACTTGCAATGCTGGACCTGTTAACTAAGAGATTAAACTTCATGGATCATCACCATCGATAACATTCACCTTTGGAATATTCATTCTAACTCAAGCTACAACAAGACCAGATTTGTTGTTTTTACTTTAGTGATAGATGTTAAGAGTGATAGATGTTACGGTCTAAAGTGTTGATTCTAAATCATATCAAGTATGATTAGCTAATTATCCATGACATACCCAATGAGTAGCAACTTAATGCTAGGTTGACTATGTAGAGAAACCACTTCATTTTCAATTAAATCTCATGAAGAATCTAAAACAATATAAATGTCCAAATGTTCCATTTGTATTCTTGTGTTTACTAAGAATTTATCTATGCATAGATATACAACCTAAATAAACATAAAGATAAATTAAATGATTACATATACTTTAAATGTCATCATTCTATGAATACATATATATGTTGTACTCTATGTATGTCAATACTGTGGCTGAACAACTTTTTATTGGTACAATAAGTTCAAGTTATCAAGTAATCTGACAGACTTCTTCAAATTAATTATTATACCTTATAAAATTACTTAATAATATAAAATATATTAATATTCTTTTGCTTAATACTGTTTGACATTTAGATCATGTTAGCTGTGTTTCATGAAATTGATAATTCAGTCATTCTCGGCTGAAATAATTGTAATAATAGCAAATTGTTCTCTTTTTAACATCCAATAATTGTTAATTATAATTATTTTAACCCGATGTTTCGACTTCTTGCCAAGTCCTCTTCAGGGATCAACTGAGGTAGTACTCTCCTTGGTGATATAGTTGCACAAGTATGCTTTCAAAGTGTAGCTATGACTATTTTTAAGCTAATCAGCTCTTTATGCAATGACTGTAAATATTGAAACAACAATAGTGAATAGCAAATTCTTATAAGCAAATAATATACATGTAAACAAGGACAAAAAATAAAACAATAAACAATCACTGTACATTAAAATATATTTCTAAATTAAGTAAATAGCTACCTGAAACATGTGTTGTCTAATTTATATAGCCTTATCTTGTGCCCCTACATTTTAAAAGTGTTAGCTATCTAGCTACTCGCCTGAATCATAAAATCATTAACATATACTAAGCCTACAATTGCAGGTTGTAGAACTCTCACCTACACTTACGTAACTTCTCCCCTCAGCAATCATTTGAAGGGAAGGACAAAGTATGTCCAAGTATGTTACTATTAATGCTAAGTAGCTTGCTCTCAACGGAAATACGTTTTCTGATCACATAAAATAAAGCGCGGTTTGCGCCACAGTCTGGTGTCGCCAACCCTTTTCCTTCCCTAAATTGGTAGGCGGGGAGGAAGGGAAGGGTCTGGTAGCTCTAATATCAACGACTTGTGCAAATGACATCGCAGGTTTATTGCGTCATCATTAAATTAGAACAACAATAGCAAAAATTAAATGGCTGGTTCACACTTGGGTAGGTGTTGGTCATATAAAAACTCTATAAAAGCAAGCCTTCTTTCTGTGCCCTGAACAATTTTTTTCCCTTCAATACTTTCATCTGCCCGGGCTTTACTAGGAAACTGTAACTCGCTAAACACGCTCTTCATCACTCGATCTTCCATAGGTAGCAGGGGGAATAAACTGGGGCGCATTGAATATGTGGTTGAGGAATGTGCTTAATTCTGCAATCTGATTGAAGCGCCACTATTTTGGTGCCGGTACAAGTTGCTGATACATTGTACTAGAGCTGACCCGACCACCAATGTAGGGAAGGAAAAGGGTCGAAGACGCCAGACTAGTAAAAGGGTCGGCTGTTACGCAAGACTTAGTCCATCAGTTGATAACGCACGACAACCCTTATAAGGCAGTGTTGTACACTTGAGATTGAACTCCAAGCTGGCGACTGCATTTAACAATTAAATATTGGTTTGCTGTAAAGTACCTCTGTATCTTCTCTGTTGGTGAGTTTTAAGGTACACAAAACACACAATTTATGTAATACTGTGCGTTTAAATTATTAGAGATGGAATTCACCAAGATGTGCTTCCTAATTATTACCTTTGGAGTAATAAATGATGTAGTTGATGGAAGTGAAGCTTGTAACTACAAACAACTACCTCGTTATTTGGGTACTAGTGATAGAATTTTTCAATGTACTATATGCAATGGTCAACTTCAATGGTTAAAAAATAAGTTACCTATTGCTCACCATATGGCCTCATCTCGAATTGGAGTCAAAAGTAGAACTTCTCCTCATGCTTTTTCTATACTTACTAGGAAAAGTAACGATTCAGGAGTATGTCTTACGGCTATTTTAGTGCAGACTGCTACTGGACATCAACCTGTAATTGGAACATTAGTCTGTAGAGGAGGGATGACGCGTCATTATTGTAGAAGATCTTCAGATTTATATCACCCAAGTCAAACACATAGAGATCACATACATTTAAAAAGGATCACGGTACACGGCTTGAATTTTACGGCTCATATGTTCATGTGTGAAGTGTTAGGTAGAAACAGTCTATCGTGGCTTATTAATGATGAGATATATTGCAGATACTCTAGCAATCCAGTAAATAAGCAGTGCATTTCCGTGATGTCTAACAAATTGTTAAAGGGCTCATTTGAGCTCCAAAGTGGCCACCTGTCTAGTTTTACAGGAATGTTATATATCTCAGATGAAGTTTATTACCATGGCTTATTTAATGTAACTTGTAAATCTGGAAATGTATCTAATCTGATGATTATAACCTCAGTAGTCATGCAAACACAAGGAACAACTGAAATTGGTAAGGTGCTGTTTTGCAATTGTAAGAATTGTGTAGTGTAAAAATTGTGACTAGTATTGAGGCATTTTAATTGGAAATATTAAAGTTTATTTTCTCTATTTAGATACTACTCATATCATTCAAAGTGAAATGAAGAATAATTCTGATTATTTTGACAGCACGACTGGAGAATTAACAAGTAGTCACACTAGCACTAATGGTAATTTTAGTAGAATAGCAACTGAATGGATCAAATAATTTGTAACATACAATAATAGCTATGTTATTAATAATTTTTTTACATTTGCTTTTTTTTTCTTCAGGTATTGCCGCCAAAGTGGCTAGCAAACATCTAACTATTATTTTACTACTTGTAATTGTTGCATATTGTAGCCATAATTATAACAATAATTGTAATTAATTGTGACATGTGATTAACTATTATTATAATAGTACAAAGCAATAGAGTATAAAAATATAGTGCATAATAATTTTGTTTATAATTTCTATGATTGATTGCCCATTAGTACATAATATTGTTTTAATAGTTACACAATTTTTTTTGCCAAACTTGTCATACATCATGAATAAAATATTTAATTGTATTCATTTATGTCATAATTACTCTTTAGTTTGCGCCATTCAATAAATATCTGAAATACTTGTTAATATATTATATTCATTGGGATGTTGTTGACCTGCATTAGTCCATCATTAGCGAGGACCCTGCCACACAGTGGCGCTTGACCTATTGCAAAAATGCAGTAGCATAAGTTATCTTGCTCAGTTATCACTCTCTACCATTGGTTATCGTTGCTCTCTTTTTTCTTATCAATCTCAGCTTTTCTTATCTCCCACCATTCCTTTCTTTAACTCTTTCTATCTCTCTTGCTTGTGAATCTCTCTGTCCTATTTTCCACCCTCCCTCATCTACTATTACACTCACTTTTTAGTAACAATTAAACCACTCATCGGTCGTCAAATGTCGTAGTTACTGATACACAAGGGTATTATTATATAAATTAAATGAATATCTCAAGGTCTTAAAAGGAAAACCCACAACTCATTAATTTTTTTCGCTAACAATTATACTCAAGATGTATTATAACATCATAGGTGAATCATAATGTTTTTACTAGCCTGATTTTAATTCTAGATACTGTAGATCCTTAGTAATCAATCTGGAAATACAATAATGATTGAGCAGCTGCCCACTTGAGCCCCACCCCTTAAAGCCTCATGTCACCATCTTGAGTAGTTTTAGTGTGGCTGCATTACCCTTCTCACAGAAGCCTCTGAATTTTTTGCTGAAATTTTTTTTTATTCTCTACTGTAAGCAATGTTGATGCTATACAATAGCTCAAGTATTCCACTTTAACCACTAGCTATTAATGTTAATGTAAAATTTATTGAAATGACTTAAGCTTTTTAGCGCGCTTTCCTATAAGTGAGTATATATCTATCAGAAAACTAGCTGAGGGTGCCTATATTATAATACTAAGAATATAAGATCTGAGTCTACCTGCTTTGTAAAGGCAGAAAAGTTTCTTTGAAGTGATCCACCTGTAACTAATGACTCAGATATCAATATTCACTGACATCAAAAATTGGTGAAATATCGTAACAAGGGGACAGGGGGTAACTGTTTCCCAATATTTTTAGTGGGGTTGGAGGGGTAAATACTGGTTTTGTGCCCCTCCAATAATTCTGAAAATAAAATATATTGTGTATCTACTGTGTACTGTTGTTAGAATACGGTTGTTTTGTTGATTAGCTAGCTACATAGTCAATCTGTAAATACCACCTTACTTTTCTTGATTCATTCACACATATCATGGCCATAGAAGTAAATTTTGTGAGGTGGGGTTTTCTCCCAGCATGATTTCAAATTAACTTAACTTAACAGGGGCTTACACAGGCATGGAGAGGGAATGGGGATTGGCATTTATAGATTATCAAGGTTAAATTTTGTCTTTGAACACAACCATTGTAGTTTTTTGTATTCAGACAATTGAAACCCAAGCTGATTAGGTCCTTCAGAGAGGACTATTATTAACCCTCAGCGCGCATGCGCGATAGGGTTACAGTAGTCACTTTGTCTGTGTGTGTGTGTGTGTGGGGGTGGGGGGTCGTGTTTTAAGTTGCTAACTTTGAACACATTTGTCGGCGCCTCCACGCGGTGACCCCTGGGCAGTGATCCACTAAGCCGACTGCGAATCTGTGTATTGTGTGTGAAATGAGTACAGGACGTCGCCCGATGACGTCACTCAATGCACATCAGATTCGTACACCTGCGAGGACTTGCAATCCTCTCAGGGAGTAACACCGTGTATGACTGCACATAGCACAAGCAGAATGCAAAGTTTTCCAGTATGGGTATTGGCATCTTGGAATGTGCGTACATTGTTGGATGTAGATGGTAGGATTGAGACTGCTAGGAAGGGAGTGGATGATGCAGAAGTGGTAGATGAGAGTAAAGTGGACCAGGTTGTTGGAGAGTTGTCAGAGTATAGAGTGGAAGTTGCTGCTGTTCAGGAGACTAAGTGGTTTGGGAATGAGGTGTATGAAGTTGGGGGGAGTGTGGTGTTGGCTTCAGGATTAGAGAGTAGGGCAGCAGCAGCAGCAAGGTCCAGGTTTAGTGTTGGTAGTGCGTGTGCGTGTGCGTGTGCGTGTGCGTGTGCGTGTGCGTGTGCGTGTGCGTGTGCGTGTGCGTGTGCGTGTGCGTGTGCGTGTGCGTGTGCGTGTGTGTGTCATTCAACAACGGATCTCGAAGACGATGGCCTTCCGGGCTCTGAAACGATATAGAGATAGAGAAAGTAAGTCCCTATAATGTGCTAGAATTTTTTGTTTCGACTTAGTATTCAATACCGGTAACGCCCCTTTACCGCACGTTATAATCACGTGAGCTGAAAATTGTAGCTAGAGAGTGGCCGGCCGGCTTGTACTACTGCTGTTGCAACCGCGGAGCTGATCTGTTTTAACCTAGAGGTGTTCCCTTCGCTGTGTTGTTTGCTTCTTTCTTATAACCTAGAGGCGTTCCCTTCGCTGTGTTGTTTGCTTCTTTCTTTGTATCGTCGTAAGTAGCAACTGTTTGTGTGTAATGTTTGAAATGATTTTTAACAGACGTTCGCTTCTACTGCTGATCTCTGCAACGGAGAGGGGTTTCAATTGATTAAGGCTATCTGGTGGACATACGCTGAGGGTTCGCACATCCTGGTGCTTCATATTAACTTTGCATCGCTCCGATTTGCTTAGTGTTTACATATAATATGTCTAAATTAGTTAGGAACTGCACAGCCATTGTGAGCTACTTTTTTAAGGGTCCTTCAGGCCATAAGTAGTGTCTATTATTAAGTTTTAGTTTTACTGTTTGGAAGTACAATTAACAATTTAGTATTTATCTAGCACACTCCAACAGAAGCTTAGACACCACATCTGGAGTGGAGTTGCACTTCAGATAGACCCCCAACTCCTTATTCAGATATAGCTATTTTAACTTACTTTTTTTAGAGTACTTATGTATATGATATGATTATTATAAACATTATTTCATCATCAGTTATTATGGGCACATTTGGCTGATTATTGCCCCCCAAATATTTTTCATTTTCCTATTTCACTGCTTACTATAGTAGCTATCAGGAAATATTTCTGTGGCTAGCTATAACCAAATGATTTATCGTGTATACAGGCATCATTTTTCTTCCTCTTACTTATTCCCATATAAACATATTGGCAACGATGATCAATATTCAATATTACAGTACGAATTTAGTTCCTAAGATACCAAAGCAACTGATCTAACAGTTTCAATGTATGGGATTATTTCCATAATACTTTCCAACTTTGGAGAATATATTTGTCATAATTAGTGAAATGTTTGTGTTATACCACATTATTTCAATATGTGCATATTCAGTATTATTGACAATTTCAAAGGCCGTCTCATTAGAATAAAACTACATGGCTATATTTTGACTAATGGTTTGGCCCCCAAGAGTGTATTGTAATGAAATAAGAAAAAGTTATGCATGACTCAATGTGCAATTATGTTTTTTTGGTACAATTTATGTGGAGCAAAATTACATAATCATGAGCTAATCTACTTTTGTATTGCTACTTGGTGAGATGTACAAATTGTATAGCAATTTATAGCTTCAGGTTGATTAACTTTTGTAGAAACTAAATTGTTGCTGATATGTACAAATGCACTGCTACCAAGCTGCTACTTACAGGGTTGAGTAATTCTGTCACAAGTGAAGTTTCATTGTATGCTGGTGCTTAAAATGTCTCAGCCAAAATAACCTAAACAATTGGAAATAGTTACCAGCATAATGTTCCATAATCTTCACTGATGTTGAATATATTATAACTGAGGAAATGGTAAGTTAATTGGGGATTAGTAAGTAGTGTATTTAATGACAAAATTGACAGGACAATGTACATGAATACATGCTACTAAGTGTGACAAAATCATTCATATGACAATTTAAATAGTGGATTGTAAAGCATTTAAATTATACAAAAAGCTGATAAATTATTCACACAATGTTTCCGTTAATGTTGACTCTTGTTATTAATTATTATGGGTTTTGAAAAGATGTAAATGAATAGCTTCACTTCTTCACTTTTACAGTATCATATGCCACATTATCGGTTGTCTTTATAACAGATGATTTTATGTCACTGATATCTTCATAAATTTGTTGAGGAGCTTGCACCATGAAATTATTTTTTCTAAATGCAACATTTTTTTTATTTCCTTTATGAATACCACAAAAATATCCTGTAAAAAATGATATTGTTCCTGCAATTATACCAATATTTAATACTGCCACAGTGATTCCAACCATGATGTTGATATTGCAAATATTAGTTTCACTTCCATTAGATGGTTTTAGTAGGTTAGTCTGAAAAAAATAGAAACAAAATATTCAAGTTCATCTGCCATTTAGTCATCAAAATGCAAATTTGATTTTCTGATGATTTACCTGAGAGGTTATAGTGACATCATTTAAATCTGTAGTAAAATATACATCATAGTAATTATTATCGAACAAAATTTGACACTATTTCTCTTTAAAATAATAATCAAATGAAAATTATCTAGCTCTTTTACACACACACATACACATGCACACACGCACACACATATATATAATATTCTATGCTAGATATCTTCACAATGTAATTTTTAGGTACGTGACAATTATAATAACTCATGATTCATGTTACATTGCAATCTGATTACCCAGGTAGTCATAGTAACATGCCTAGCTTACCAGATTTCTGGTTTTTACAGCTACCTGCCTCTGGTGATGCCTAGCAAACTGTGTTCGAGCAACTGTTAAACTACTAGTGGTGCGCTCGAATAGCGCAAATGCATGGCGAGCGAATAAATATATGAGTATAGGTAAAGGTGATTTGTGAAGGAAATCGCTAAATAATAGCAATGATTAGGCATGAAGAGTTAACAATAACAATTACCTGAATAAACTTCGAAAGCAGTGGCAAAGAAGCGCAGCTTGACAATTTGCCATTCAGTCTTTCACCAAGAAGAGAGTAGCTATAAACTTTTTGGTTGAAACAAAGTTGCGTAAGGCAGTGCAGCAGGATTCTTCGTGCTCGTTAATTGAAAAATACTGGAACTGTGAACGCTTTACCTAACTTACGTAATTAGAAGCGCGGGCGAAATTTTTTGACGTACGCATACATACCTACATAATATATGTAATAGTTATGCCATGGCCAACGAGGGGTTATGGAATATAACCGTCCCGATCCTGAGGGCGAAGCCCGAGGGATAAGGGCGGTGATATTCCATAACCCCGATGTTGCCATGGCACAACTGTTTTATACCATAGTTGCTGCTACTACTACTCTCTCATATCCACCTATATGGGACCAGCCCTACCACATATAACTCTCCTGCCGCTCTCATACCACAGGAATTTACCACAGCTAGCTGCTTTACTGCTTACTGCTGAGCAGCCCAGGTAGAGTTAGATCTGGAGATAACAGCTGGCAGCTACAATGCTAAAGTAAACTTGCTAAAGTAAACTTGCTAAAGTAAACTTGCTAAAGTAAACTTTCTGGCATGCTTCAATTGAATTTTAATTGAATTTTAATTTTGGGCCTGAAACACGGAAGAATTCGCTTGACACCGCACCGGAAAATATCATAGCCCCAGGAAAAATCACCGGGAAAATATCACTTTTAATCCATGGGTGTTACCGCAGCAACCATGGTATATCTGAAATCTCAATTGAACAAGACTGAGAGTCAGCTTCGCTCGCTTCGCTCGCTCGCTGAATCAACTGGGGTGTGGGGAGCCGCTACTGCCAACAAAACACTACCAGTCACCAGTCCTAGTAAAAACTAAGGCAGTGAAGATATCTAGCATATAATTACTTATTATACTCCATCAGGATGATATGGTTCATGTATTAAGTAATATATTTATGTTGGCTACTGGAAGCAAGGAGGCACCTGTAGAGATAACAACAATATTAGTAAAGTGTTCTCAACCTTAACCCAGATTGAAAGTGCATGTTTTGACATTGCCTAAACTAAAACTTGTACTTTAATCCTAAATGATTACAAGACTTTGAATTACACAATTGTGTGTGTAATGTCAATCATGATTCCTATTTACATAATTAGTGGGAAAAACAAAAACATAAAAAATGAGCCTCCTCACTGCTGGAGACTATCATCAGCCAATTATATGTGTATGTAATACATAATTAATAAATGTAGACGTGGCATACAGTATAGAGTAACTAAATAATATTGCATTGTTTCATATATTCAACCATTAATAGCCTTGTCTCTTTTATGGAGGGCATGAAATATTATTTTGAGATAAATTACAGCATTTGTCAATTGCAAGTTGTTAAAAAAATCTGGCAGAAAATCATTATTTTGTTGAAACTGAATTCAGTAAATTAGTGTGTAACACAAACTCTTTAGAGTACTGAAAAATTGAGTACTAAATCAGTCAAGAAGTTTTCACAACTTGGCTAAACTTATAATTACATGTACATTATACATCTATCAATTATATAATAATTAAATTTTGTACTATGTAGCACTTATATGCTTTGTACATGAATTAAAAATTTTGTATTGTAATATAATTATATTCAATTTTCATTTGATAATTTAATTACTGACTGTATTGATAATTCGTGCTCAAAGGAGAATTTAGTGTAAGATATTTTGGCATTAACCATTTGCCATTTTTTGTACAATAAATATATTCTTGGCTTCCATTTTCGTTGGTGTATGAGACAGCCTGAGATCCATTCGTCCAGTATATATAAGATAAATTAGCCTCTGATGTTAGTAGGAAAGGACATAAGCCTAACAGAAAAAATTATTTACATTTAGCATAAGTAAAGCAGTTCTCTTTTAGATATGATATAGCAAAAAATCGCAAAAAATATAATCATAATCATACCTATCATGTATGTAGACGTCTGTCCATGATAACGCTCTGAAATACTCATACTGTATAATGTATCTTTTAGTAAAGTTACATTAATGCTTTGTTCTTTTGTGAATGTAATTGCACTTCCATTTGGAGGTGGAGGAGATATGTTAATGAAATGATAGAATTGCTTTTCCAAATTCGATTGCCACGAAGCTGTAAATTCTAGCAGATTTCCAACAATGTATATAGGGGACAATGTCATCTGAAATGAATGAGCATTGTCTGAGAAATAAATATAAAAAAAATTCATGATAATGGTCAAGTAGTACTAACTTTAACTAATAATTAACAATTTCATTATTCTTTATAATAGAAATCACTTCATTAGCTTTATAAGTTTGAACACATGCAGTATTGATTATAAACAATAATAACATCACCAACTACGGAAGAAGAATAAGAGCTCTTCATACCATGAAATTTAATTGTATTCATCGACAACACAACTACATAATATAATTTTGCTGCTAAAATTGTTATAAGTCTGAGTATTTCAATACTAATGCAGTACCATTCTATATCAATTATTTTATAATTGAATACATTAAAATGTATTTCTGGGGAATATGCATAACCCAGGTGTGGGTCTGGAGGATAGTGGAGTGGGCATGGCAGCAGCCACGCCCACCTGAACATTGAACATTTTTCATTTATTTAGTTTTCATGTATTTTGTCTTAATTGTATGCATTCTATATTTAGTTATTTCTATGTCATCCTTATTTGGTCGTGAGTCATGTGTTCAGTTGTTGATAGGTGTTGAGTGTCAGTTCTCGTGACTGTAATCTTGTTGTGTGTGCTTGTGCCTGCATCGCAGCTCGAACTCTACGCTGCAATGCAGGAAGTGACTTCATCTTATGTCATGTTGTGGGCGTAGCCCCGTGTTACTATTTAAGCATTGTCTGTCAGTCCACGTGTTCAGTTATTCCATGTCCCAACTTTGTGATAGACCTTTTATATAATTCTGTCAAGGGATTTGGGGTAACTCTGGTGGCAGCGGATACCTGCGTTGTCCCTCTGTGTGTGATTATATGAATAACTTGAGTCTGAGGGCAGCGCATCCCCCATTCGACCCACAATTGGCGGCAGCGGTGGTGCTTCACGTCATTCGAGTGATCTGGTGGTGCCTTTAGTCGTTGTCTGGATTCTTCCGTGCATACTTGACTCCTTGGAACTGTTGGACTGCCGAGTTAACATTCGGGCCTTCACGACATAGAGCCAATCATTTGTTCAGAAGTTTCACAGGGTTTTGATTGTGTGATATCTTTGGTTGCTGACGATTTTGTGATTCATTGTGTGTGCTGTTGTTTGTTTCTCTGTGTTCAGGTCACTGGTGTGGATGAGCCGGAGAGAGAGGAAAGACAGAGCTTGTAAACTGAAACATAGAGTGGACTCGGGCATTGAGAACGGGTCAGACAGTTCGTATAGTGTACTGACAAGTAAGGTGAGAGTCCAAAAGAGTAGTAAGGGTGCTGGGAAGTCTGGGGACGTGTCCCACTCGCTTAGTAGTGTTGATAGTGAGTCAGTTTGTAGTGAGAGTTCTTTAGTCGTGTCTAAGAAGCCTTTGGTCTTGACGAGACAACCGGGTGCTATTAGTGAGAACTCAGATATTGATATGGATGAGTATTCGAGTGAGTCTAGATATTTGGAGGAAAATAGTTCGCCCAGAAGGTTGGGTAGTGTTCATCAGGATGGTGTAGATTATGTTAACCCAAGTAGGGGTGGTGAGAATAGTCAGAGTGTTGGGGACGGTGATTCAGACCTCATGAGGACGTTTGTGCGTTCTTTCACTGAGGCAATGAGAAATATGGGGCCCTCGGGTGGGGCCTCAGGTGTCAGTGTAGGGGGTGATTTGACCAGACAGATTGCTGCTCTAGCGCCTCACAAAGATGGTACTGACATTGTGAAGTTTATCAAGAAGCTGGAGGCAGACCTTGCTGATCTAGGCTGCCCCAGAGCTCGTTACAAAACCGTCTTGCTGCAAAAGCTTCAGTCAAAAACCAGCATTGCTTGTGTTGCTTCTATAGATAGAGAAAATACGTCGTACGCTGAGCTGAAGGAGCTGCTTATAGAAGGGTTGGGCTCTAGCAAAACTGCATTGGGTATAAAACTGATTGAGGATTTTTCGTCTGCTACGAAATCTATGAATTCGCTGGAGTCCTATGCTTACCTCAAGGGACTGGTAGATTCGGTCGACATGGCAACTGTGAACAAGACAGAGGTGCTGCTGTTTTTCACCAAGGCTATCTTCCGAGCCTCGCGTCCAGCTAGTCAGCGCATGCTGATGGATGCGCATGAGGTTGGGTCCTTCAAGGACCTCAACCGAGTAGCACTGTCCTTTCAAACGGCCGAACCAGAGACCCCTGTTGTGAGACAGAACAGCAGTCCTAATTATAGTACTGGGTTTAGAGGCATTAAGTGTTATGTATGTCACAGATTTGGGCATAGGGCCTATGACTGTCGTTTCAGATCTAACAATGAGCAGGGTGGTGGTGTTCCAAGAGTCGTGTGTTATTCTTGTAATGAGCCGGGACACAAGGTCCCTGAGTGTCCGTATAGAAACAGGATTAATGGTGGCAATAATAGCAAGTTTGAGAGTAAATTGGATAATAAGAAGGTGGATGTGAAGAAAGGGAGTCGCACCTACAATGCCAGCCTGGTAGCTGTCCAGGAGGGTGCATCCCATGTAAAGGGTATGGTTAATGGGATGGATTGTCTCATTGTTCCCGACACGGGAGCTGAGATTACAATTGTTCCCGGGTGTTTGGTGTATGAAAACCAACTGTTGGATGAGAGAGTGAGAGTGAAGGGGTGGAATGGTATGACCAAGACAATCCAAACAGCAGAGGTGGATTTTGAATATGGAGGCAAGTCCTTCATGTCTGTTGTTGCTGTTGCCCATGAGGACGATTTGTGTCACAAAGTATTGTTTTCAGTCCCCATGGATGGCTCTATGGCGTCCCGCCTTCTTCTGGACGCTGCCTCGAGTGCTCCTCCCAGGGCACGAGGGGCAGGGCATCCCGATGATACCTCGGGCGTTCAGACATCACCCCAGGGTGATGCTGGCTCTGCTACTACCCCGCGGGAGGCTTGTAAGACCTCCCAGGGCTCTGGTAGCACCCAGAGAAGTGCATCCGTCAATGCCATTACTAGATCAAAGAGAGAGAGTGTGAGAAAGAGTAAGATTGCAAAAAGTGTTTCTGATGTGTCTGATGCCAATCCTGTGAGCTTCAATCGGGAGTGTGAGAGACTGGCTCGGATTGATACAGGTTTTGAGTTGAATGCTGGGAAGAAGAAGGATAATGTTGCTTCGGTTGTTGATTGTGATGCTTCGGGTGCTGGGCTTGGTTTAGATTCTGAAGAAATTATGGATGATGTGCAGTTGAGCCAGGTCTCTCTTCCCATTGTTGTCGATTCCGAGGATGTTGTTTCTGATATTGTTTGTCCCAGTGCATGTGAAAACTCTGGTGTTGATTCTCTTGTGTCTGATAGTAAATGTGATGATTCTTTGACCCACATCAGGTGCCTAGCTGACAAGTCCATGAATGGCTACTCGTGGTCGGACAATGGTCTCCTTGTCCACAAGTCTATGGATGAGGCATGGAATGAGTGTGTTAAATTAGTTCTCCCACAGTCTAAGCGTGCCAAAGCTCTGAGACTGGCACATGATAACACTGCTCACATCGGTGTTCGTGGGATGAGGCGTATGTTGGGTTCCAGGTTTGTATGGCCTGGCATCCATGGAGATATAGTGAAATATGTCAAAAGTTGTGATGTTTGTCTAAGGTTAAATCAGTCGGGGAATAAGAAAGCCCTAATGGTCGAGCGGAAAATTTTGAGTGTGCCGTTCGAGTCTGTGGCCGTTGACCTCGTTGGCCCCCTCCCTAAAGGGAGGCGTGGTGCCAAATATTTGTTCACTTATGTGTGCATGGCGAGCAGGTGGCCAGACGCAGTTCCCATGAGGACAGCGTCGGCTGAGGAAGCAGCTCAGTCCTTTATGCAGATCATCTCTAGGACTGGCATCCCACTTAGGGTCCTGTCAGACCGTGGGACGATCTTCCTGTCCAAACTTATGTCTAACTTGTTTTCCATGCTGGCTATCGATTCTGTTAAGACTTCCCCATACAGACCCCAATCGAACGGTGTTGTAGAGCGGCTCCACGGGACCCTGAAGCCGATGTTGGCTAAGGCCCTGGACGCTGGTTTCGATTGGGTTGAGTTTCTCCCATTGGCTCTGTTCGCCATCAGGCAGATACCCAACCGGGACGTTGGATTTTCCCCTCACAGATTAGTGTTCGGGAGGGAAGTAGCTGGTCCCCTAGATCTGCTGTATCATGGGTGGAAAGATAATGTGTTTGAAGGATTGGATGTGGAAGAGTGGCTTGTTAAATTGCATGACCAACTTAGTACCCTGCATGACGTGGCCTGTGCCACCGAAGCCAAACAGAGTGATGGCCGTGCGTGTACTTACAACAAGGGGAAAAGTGATCGTTGTGTCAATGTAGGTGATAAGGTTTTGTTGAGAGTTCCGGGCCTCCATGCTGCCCTCCAGGCTTCATGGGAAGGGCCTTATGATGTCATAGAGAAAGTCTCCCGAGTGACCTTTAAGGTTGCGAAAGGAGAGGGGCATCCTGTGAGAATTGCCCATGTTAACAATCTGAAGGATTATGTCGCCAGACCTTTGCATGTCTGTGCCGTGACCCTAGTAGCTGAAGATAAGGGCATTGAGGAATCCTTGTTGAGTGGCTCTCCGTTATTGTCACCGGACAAGTGCCCTGGTTACAATGCGAAAGAACTGGAGACTGTGTTGAGAGATTTGTCTGACCACTTTAGTGAGTCCCCTGGTCTGTGTTCGTATGCAAAGTGTAAAATAGTGTTGTCTGAGCACGCTGTTCCTGTCTCTCAGCAAGGTAGGAACATACCAGTGGGTATAGAGAAGGCTGTGTCGGATGAGATTGACAAACTAGTAAGGGAGGGTATTATCGTCAAATCTAGTCTTCCCCGTTAGTACCGGTTAGGAAGAAAGATGGTTCGGTTAGGCTGTGTGTGGACTTCCGCCAGCTGAACCTGGTGACCCCCCTGGTTAGATATTGGGTCCCCTCTTTGGACGAAATCCTCCTGAGAGTGGGTAACTGTACTTGTTTGACTACTCTGGACCTCACTGCAGGTTTTCATCAAATTGAGATGGATCCAGAGTCCAGTGAACTGACGACCTTTGTATGTCCCTTGGGCAAGTATCGTTATGTTCGAATGCCCTTCGGGCTGAAAAATGCTCCGGCTGTTTTTCAAGCGGCTGTTGAGTGTGTCCTTGAACCTGTAAAGAGCGTTTGCTGCAACTATATAGATGACGTAGTCATTTTTAGTCGTAATTGGAAGAGTCATTTGATTGATATTAAGAGTGTAATTGAGTGCTTGGGTGTAGCTGGTTTAAAAATAAAGAAGAGGAAATGTGTGTTTGGGAGGCGTTACTTGACATATTTGGGCCATAGGATTGGGGGTGGAGGCATGTCTATCCCAGAGAGTCGAGTGAAAGCATTACAAGAGTTTGTTAGGCCGAGAACCAAGAGAGATATGCGTGCCTTCCTAGGGGCAATGTCTTACTATAGACGCTTTATCAAAGGCTTTGGTAATTTATCTTCTCGCCTGACTCCTGCAACCTCTCTCCGGGCTCCACATCTGGTGACTTGGACTGGAGAGATGGACTCTGCGTTCCGTGAGTTGCAGTCTTTGTTATGTGGCCATGTGATGTTATATACTCCTAGCCCTGATGATGAATTGAAACTGTATACTGACGCCTCTGGCGATGGGATTGGCGCATGCCTACACTGTGTTCGTGATGGTGAGGAATTGCCTATTGCGTTCTTCAGCAGACAACTTAGGCCTGCCGAGAAAAACTACACTATCTCGGAATTGGAGAGTCTGGCCATTGTGGCAGCCATCAGACATTTTGAGCGACTTGTGTATGCCAAGCCTCTGGAAGTCATCACTGACCACAAGGCTTGTTTGGCTTTGCTGACAGGGAAGGGTTTGAACAAACGGCTCCTGCGATTCTCCCTTGCCCTTCAAGATAGACCTATCGTGTTGACATATTGACCGGGATCTCAACATGGGAATGCGGACGGATTCTCGAGACAGTCCTGGAATGAAGAAGAGATCAAGAAGACGGATCCAGACCCTGGGTTATCAGCTCGTCCCATGGCTCCGAGCTTAGCGGGGGGAACTGTGGGTCTGGAGGATAGTGGAGTGGGCATGGCAGCAGCCACGCCCACCTGAACATTGAACATTTTTCATTTATTTAGTTTTCATGTATTTTGTCTTAATTGTATGCATTCTATATTTAGTTATTTCTATGTCATCCTTATTTGGTCGTGAGTCATGTGTTCAGTTGTTGATAGGTGTTGAGTGTCAGTTCTCGTGACTGTAATCTTGTTGTGCGTGCTTGTGCCTGCATCGCAGCTCGAACTCTACGCTGCAATGCAGGAAGTGACTTCATCTTATGTCATGTTGTGGGCGTAGCCCCGTGTTACTATTTAAGCATTGTCTGTCAGTCCACGTGTTCAGTTATTCCATGTCCCAACTTTGTGATAGACCTTTTATATAATTTTGTCAAGGGATTTGGGGTAACTCTGGTGGCAGCGGATACCTGCGTTGTCCCTCTGTGTGTGATTATATGAATAACTTGAGTCTGAGGGCAGCGCATCCCCCATTCGACCCACACCAGGTATTTCCTGAAAAGTTGTTTTTCTCTTACAAGGACTGTAGTTATTGTTATTAATTGAATTGAAACTAAATCTAAAACAGTTACTATAACAGAGGTGACAGTGTTTGTGGCAGTTTCAGCTACTGATATGTTGCATAATTATTTGCTACACCAAAAACTTTCATTATGAACATAATTTTCCAAAATAATATAGTTATCATCACAATTATGAAGTTCTGACCCTTCATAATAAATAGAATGAATTTTTTGCAATTAAAGGGGTCTAAGAAAAGTAAATGTATAAAGTAGAAAAAATCTCCATTGTCGCTGAGAATCTTACCCGGAATCCCAGGCTTTAGACATCAGTGTTCTAGCCACTGATTGAGAAATGTTTATTTTAACATGTTTATTATAATTCTTACACATGGAACATTTTCATATATTGTAATTAGCTTTGTGATTATTCAATCAGTGAAATGGTGTTCAATTATGCTTGAATATAAGATTATAAGTCTACCTATGCTTCATCAGAACGATTGTTTAGATACAAACAGCTTTATTACAGATAGCTTGCTTATTCCACAATACACTTATAATAGCTATAATATATTCAGAAATTTTATAGCCATATGTAATGAGCACTTATTCTGCCACTTACTGTGAACACTGATGTTGAGATGAAAAGTATGTTCATTACAAAGTATAACAGATATGTCTGTTACAATAGGAATAAAGATAGACAATCTGGAGGTAATATAGGATGAATTGCCAAATGTTAGCTCGGCTTTGATAGTAGTAGATCTAACTGTTCGATACTGCTTTGAGCCAACTTCATCAAAAATAGCATTAAATAGGAACAATGTGTTAAAATCACTAGGGTTTACTATTTCCCAAGATAAATCTGAGGTAGGAACTGAACATATCACATTAATACTATCTTCATAATAAATCTGCATTTGGCCTCCTGAAAAATATCATTGAATCAGTTTCAATACATTATACTCTTAGTAACAATCTACCTGCTATAGAGATAACAGCTGAGATGACAAAATATCCTTCAAGTTGCATTTTGTGGAACAAGAATGAAAAAGTTGTAGATTGACTTCACTGTTACCAAGCTAGATCTAATCACTTCCTGTTTTTGATGTATGAGGTAAAAGTTCAAACTAGTAGCAAGTAATTGAGCCAAGTTTAAATCAACACTGAAAAATGCTATTTTAATAAGGATTACATCCAAATCCTATGTACCAACCAGTTACTAAGATATAAAGTAACACAATAATGACCAATTTCTTAGCTATATTAAACTAGAAAGTTATAACATCCTCTTGTTTGTAATTTACCTCATACCTCAAAACTCATAATAGGAAGTGATTGGATGTAGCTTTGTAATTGTAAAGAAAATTGATAACTTTTACATTCTTGTTCCATGGAAATCACAGAATGTAGTGATCTACTACACTCTTGGATCCCAATGGAATAAAAAATGATAAAGACATCAATTGTCATGTGCATATGATTATAATTATATTGAATAAATTTTTTTTTTGTAAAAGTAATGTTGTTCAGAGCATTGCACTTAAAGGCAATTAATAAACAAAATAAATACGTATTTTTATAAACTTACACAGATGAGCTCTAAACTCATAAAAACACTATAATTATTTTAAATAAAAACATTTCCTAGTGTCAATATAAGTAACACATAAATATCATAGTAATAGTATTATTGTGCATAATTAAAATACGTTAATTGTTTTAACTTAGGACAAAGTTTTTTTTTCTTAAATTCTGTGGGAAAAAAAGGAATATGTAGAAGTATATAAATTATATTATCAGGTTATCAGTCGACAAAACAAGTATTGTCTGGCACATAAACAGACAGCTTACAAAATGTAAACATTTCAATTTAGATTGATAAAATTGATTTAAGAGATCACCATGTACTGCAATAGCTACACATTAACATTGATATTTGAGTAGTTTTTAACCCATTTTTGTACTAAGATAAAGCATAAATTGTGATGGAAGCCATTGTTTAGTGGTCCTCAAAGATTAATTTTGTGTGGGCTCTTCTTTGAAATACACAGGAAAGGAGTTGAAATACAACCAATGTAAAGTGATTAATTTATACATACATTAGTAACTATGAAACATTATCATCAAGCTACTAAGTGACATTTGACCTGAGTGTCAATTACAGGTTACATTCATAAGTTAACTATAGCATATATGGTATAACAATATTCATCATTTGATGCTGCTGTGGTCACTCCATCTGTCTGTCTGCATATGTGACAGTCTATGGGAAAAGGGGGCACTTCACTCAAACAAAAAAAAATGAGTTTTTATGCTCATAAAAAGCTACAATTTATCTCAACTTAGTGCTAAAGTACTGGAGGGTAAAACCTTCGACGCACAGAGAAACTGGCAGTTGAACTGGGCTGTATTCAGCAAAGTAATTGAACTATCGAGAAAACATAAATTGAATTTCCACTTCCGGTATAATTAATGTTTCCGCATACTTAACGGCGTACTCCGCATACGCAATTAAATCGGACGACGTTATGTGCAGAACGGCTGACCCTCACCTTTGACCTCAGAGCGCAGGCCGATCAAATGAACTTTGAACCTTAAGCACATGCGCATGCGCATGTGGCTGACCGTCGCGCTGCGGGGCTGACTATCTCTGCGCGGCTGACCATCTCTGCGGGGCTGACCGTCTCTGCGGAGCTGACCATCTCTGAGTGGCTGAACATTGTTGCGGGGCTGACCATCTCTGGGTGGTTGACCATTACTGCGGGGGCTGACCATTTGTGTGCCGACAGACCCACCTCAAGCAGCACCTCAATCATGCTGGTACATTTACACATCAATATTTTGCAACTGTAGTTTTATAATTATAATACTTGTTCACACAACAATCAAAGGGTGTGGCTTCAATTTTGGGCGTGACTGCTTATTCTAAAAGTTGAAGTAAATGTTATACTGGTGACACATATTCTTAAGTCGACAGACCACAACTCCATAAAGTGAATGGAGCAAACTACATGATTGTGTATGTATCTAGTAGCGACAGTGAGAGCAACATACAAGTACATTTCCTGCGTCCATGCATCTCACTCACCTCCTCCTCCCTTCCCCCCTCCCCCACCCCAATTTGTTCATAGAAATGTTTCTCCAATGTGTTAGAGTAAATGGAGCATTGTATTACTAGTTAATACAACTTAAGTACGATCGACGTGATGACTCAAGGCAGCACTAAGAGGTCACTAACTGAAGAAACCTTGAGTACTATGTTAGTCAACTTTATTCTGAAAATGCAGTCTGCTTGTAAGCTAGTATAACATTCCCAATGCCATTGACAAAATACTGATGAACTATTCCATAAAAATAAAATACTGTAAATTTCCAGTATGAAGAAGCTCTTAAAGAGTTGGATTATGACAGTGTCAGTGATAAGTTTAGTTGTCCTCAATGTTCCAGTAGATTTTCCTTCAAACAAGGATTGAATCGTCATTGGAAACGTATCCATGGCAATTCCTTGGACACTCTTGCATCTCAAACCTGTAACAAAGAAGGGAAAGTAATTACATGTTACCAAAGGTCCAGTGCTCCTTTCAGGAACACAATGCTGTTTTCACTACAGTACAGTACAGCACTTGATGTTACACTGCTCATCTCTACTCGATAAAGGTCTCAATAATAACCATTAAATAGGAATGCTTAATTAGAAAACTAAATATACATTAAGAATGTAAGAAGGAAAAAAAAGCAAGAAAGTACCTCTTACTAACATGAATGAAAGAGGAGACCACAGTGGCACTTTATATACTACACACATGTACATGTGTAAGTGTATACAATATATGAGTTTGTACATGAGGAAACAGGTGTGACGAGCCCCACAACAAAAACTTTAATTTGTACAGACATAGCAGCAAAAGCTCTACAATTTACTCAAGGGATGATACAATAATTTGTAATAATTGAAACTATCATTTCTCAATGATTTTACATGCCACAGTTGTTCATGTAAGTGCATGTGATACAGACAGTACCAGTACTTATGATTGCAACATTGTGCTCATATCTATCAGGATCCTGTACAAATGGCATCAAAATGTTGGATGGCTTGCTCTAATTACAAAAATGGGGTGTTGCTTGCCAGTCAGAAAGTATTCAGATGGACTCCTTTTGTTACAAACAATGCAAAAGTAGTAAATTTAAGAGCAATGCAACAGTGGTGTAGGAAGATGATTCGGTATGGGTGGGCTCTAAGTAGTCTCGCGGGAAAAGGGTCTGGTAGACTGACATTGAGCATTTTGTTCTTGCTTAGTCAGCAAGTGGTTAACTGTGGTTCAATTAGTGTGGGTGTAAATCGTTAAATATTTTCAGGCACGTGAATTGGGGAGGGGGGGAGCTGGGCCATTTTAACCAAAAAATATATAACAATTATAAGGGCGGGGTAAATAAAACAATTAAGTGGCATATACAATACAAGTATAGAGTATTGAAACAAGATTGTTATAATAAGATAAATAAACTGAGGTGGAACACATCACTGATGATGAAGAATCCGCGAACATTCTCACTAGAGAGATTCAAAGAGAAGATTGCAATCCTATCTGATATACAATACACAAGGTGTTGTGGATCCTTCTAAAGATCAATGCTTACTTGCAATACAAACTAAATCCCAACTACAAACGTATCAGCAATACTTACACACAGTGGTCTGTATTGAATTTACATTCAAAATAACTAAAATTTATATATGATTTTAAATGAATAATGCTGGTGATTGATGAATACGAAGAACATAAGTTAATATTAACACACGAAATCGTTACTATTATTATTAGCCCTCAGTGTGCATGTACAAGAGGGACTCTCCAGCAAGTTGAGGACTTGATCCCAGCGTAGTCTATTGACACGCACTACACCAAGCAGAAATAGAGTAACTGCAGTGAAGACCCACTAGCGGGTATGGTAGCGTCAGAGTTCCAGTAAGAACAGTCAATGACAGTGTTCTGGGTGATAAATATAAACAAAAAAATGGAACATCGACGATGCACGACGATCGACGGTACACGAAAATAAGAACAAATAAGCATGCGTGAATACTAATGATGAAATAAAATGTATTGTTATAGTTGTTCTGGAAGTCAGAGAAAACATGAAAGTTTGAGAAAACATGGAAGTTGTTGGCTTCACATAGGGTACTAACTGTTGTGGAAAAGGTCCCCCTATCGTCACGTCGTAATCATGTGAGCAAATAATTTCTTGCAGTTTGAGATAATCCTGAGAATTTAACAGAGAGCGAAAAAAAGATAGATTGTAAAATATTCCACTAAATTTTTCTAAGCAGTACAAAACATCAGAACCATCTTTACATAAGTACTTTGAAGAATACTACATATGTTACACTTGTAATACATGTAACTAAACTATTGGTCGCTCAATGTAATACACGTACATTACATGTTATTTCACAAAAATGGGCAATGTGCTACAGGAAGATTGGCCTTTCTGATATAGATACAAGACATGTTTGCAGTAACATTTTTAACACATGGTGGAATTCTAATATTAAATTAATTTGCTTCCATCAGCTCAAAGAATACACAGGCAGCGCTGAGAATACATAGGCGGTGAGCCAGAGAATACATAGGCAGTGAGCCTGAATGAGCCTGAGAATACTAGGCAGTGAGCCTGAGAATACCTAGCCAGTGAGCCTAAATACATAGGCAGTGAGCCTGAGAATACATAGGCAGTGAGCCTGAGAATACATAGGCAGTGAGCCTGAGAATACATAGGCAGTGAGCCTGAGAATACATAGGCAGTGAGCCTGAGAATACTAGGCAATGAGCCTGAGAATACTAGGCAGTGAGCCTGAGAATACATAGGCGGTGAGCCAGAGAATACATAGGCAGTGAGCCTGAGAATACTAGGCAATGAGCCTGAGAATACTAGGCAGTGAGCCTGAGAATACTAGGCAGTGAGCCTGAGAATGAATACATAGGCAGTGAGCCTGAGAATACTAGGCAGTGAGCCTGAGAATGAATACATAGGCAGTGAGCCTGAGAATACATAGGCAGTGAGCCTGAGAATACATAGGCAGTGAGCCTGAGAATACTAGGCAATGAGCCTGAGAATACTAGGCAGTGAGCCTGAGAATACTAGGCAGTGAGCCTGAGAATGAATACATAGGCAGTGAGCCTGAGAATACATAGGCAGGCAGTGAGCCTGAGAATACATAGGCAGAGCCTGAGAATACATAGGCTGAGAATACCTAGCCAGTGAGCCCGAGAATGAATACATAGGCAGTGAGCCTGAGAATGACCTAGCCAGTGAGCCTGAGAATGCATAGATGGAGCCTGAGAATACATAGGCAGTGAGCCTGAGAATACATAGGCAGTGAGCCTGAGAATACATAGGCAGTGAGCCTGAGAATACATAGGCAGTGAGCCTGAAAATACATAGGCAGTGAGCCTGAGAATACTAGGCGGTGAGCCTGAGAATACTAGGCGGTGAGCCTGAGAATACTAGGCAGTGAGCCTGAGAATACTAGGCAGTGAGCCTGAGAATACTAGGCAGTGAGCCTGAGAATACTAGGCAGTGAGCCTGAGAATACATAGGCAGTGAGCCTGAGAATACATAGGCAGTGAGCCTGAGAATACATAGGCAGTGAGCCTGAGAATACATAGGCAGTGAGCAGATGAGCCAGTGAGAGTGACATAGCCTGAGAATACAGCCTGAATAATAGCAGAATACATAGAGCCTGAGAATACGTGAGCCGGCAGTGAGCCTGAGAATACATAGGCAGTGAGCCTGAGAATACATAGGCAGGTGAGCCTGAGAATACAGTGAGGCAGTGAGCCTGAGAATACATAGGCAGTGAGCCTGAGGAATACATAGGCAGTGAGCCTGAGAATACATAGGCAGTGAGCCTGAGAATACATAGGCGGTGAGCTGAGCATAGGCAGTGAGCCTGAGATACATAGGCAGTGAGCCTGAGTAATACATAGGCGGTGAGCCTGAGAATACATAGCTGGAGCCTGAGAACATCAGCCTGAGAAACATAGGCGGTGAGCACATAAGGAGAATACATACCAAAATAAAGTTCCCATTGCGACCAGACTTTCCCCCGACTTTACGTTGAAAAAGTCGCTAACCATAGACGACTTTTAACCGACTTTAAACGACTTTCCGCTATGCACCGTGAAATTTTATCAGTCCGCTAAATAATAGATTCCCGGGCCCTCTGAGCGACTTGACCAGTCCGCAACGACTTACTGGGTCGGCGACTTTATAATGGCGACTTATTATTATTACAATCTCCTAACGGCTACTTTTTAACGCTGTACCTGGCGATTTTAAAGGGCGACTTATTGGCTGTGGCGACTTTTTAGGGCGGCTATTTTCTTGCTGTTACTTTCTAGCGCGCAGCCTTCTTCCCCCGCTACTTTGGTCCAGAAGCCTTTATAAGCCAAGACAGTACCACCGAACTCTCTAGATTAATGAGCGGCTCTCTACACGCTACTCCAGCTCCCGCGGCCTTACTTCCCCTTTTTGCTGAGCTGTCATTTTTGGTAAACCACCGCGCGCTCTGGCCTGCTAGCTGCTCTCTCCCTCGCTCTCTCTGCTGGAGCCACCACAAGACCACAACATTCAAGGTAACCACACCACAGCCTGAGTCTCAGCTAATTAAAAATAACAACTATCTTACTGCATCAATAAGAACTAAGGAATAGTTGTATTTCCTGATCAAATTTTATGCTCATAATCTACACATTTTCTCAATGTTATTTCATTAAATGTTGGGCTTAGATGGTCTATACACGCTACCAAAAACAAAGAATACTACACCTTCACCTTGTTTTACACCTGAAACCTCCTACTATTATTAATGTGCTGGAACATGAGGGGATTATAGTTAGTAGACGGGGAGTGTTTAAATTCCTGAAGAGGTTTCATGAAAGGGGAACTATTGCAAGGAAGCCAGGGAGTGGTCGGCCTAGTCTCATCACAACGGAAATTAAAATGATCGTGGAGGACCAGATGAGAAGGGATGATGAGACTACTGCATATCAGCTTCACTTTCTGCTGAATAGGACGGGCTACATTCTGTCTTTGCGCACCATTTTAAGATGTAGAACCTCATTAGGCTGGACCTTCAGAGGCAGTTCTTACTGTCAACTAATAAGAGCAGCCAACAAGGTAATTGAAAGGGTGATGATTTGCTAGTCTAGGTTGTCTCCATACAACTAACATGATCTATTCTATATGTATAGGAGAAAAGGTTACAGTGGGCAAAGGAAGTCCTTCATGAGAAGGACAGTGGTTTCCTAGATGTGATATGGACAGATGAAAGCACTATACAGCTTGAAACACACAGGAGGTTTGCCTGTCACAAAAAAGGAGAAGCACCGAGGAATAAACCAAAGTAACTTTATTTACATTACATTACAATCAAGCTTGTTTTACTTTTTATTGAACAGTAGTAATAGTAATAATAATAATAATACTATTATTATTATTGTTGCTATTATTAATACTACTACTATTATTATTATTATTATTATAACAGGGCCAAGCATCCAGTTAAAGTCCATGTGTGGGCTGGAATTAGTGTTCTAGGATGCACTGGGATTTGTATATTCAGTGGCATCATGAAGGCCTCACTCTACATTGAAATCCTTGAGCAAACACTTCTTCCGTTTATTCAAGAAGTTTTTCCTGATGGACATCGTTTTATGCAGGACAACGACCCAAAACATACCTCATTGCGTGCTAGAAAGTTCTTTGAGGATAATAATGTGAAATGGTGGAAGACCCCTCCAGAGTCACCAGATGCAAACCCAATCGAGAACTTGTGGCATGAATTAAAAGAATTTATACGGCGAGAAATAAAACCTAAGAATAAGCAAGAACTAGTTAACGGAATTCTTTCTTTTTGGAGAACAGTCACTAAAGAAAAATGCACTAAATATATAAGACATTTACGAAAAGTAATTCCTAAAATTATTGAACTTGAAGGCGATGCTACTGGTTATTAATTTCATAAACTTCATTTTCATACTTTATTCATAATATTTATTATCACATTTAAGGCTTAATCAGCAATTAAGCATGAACAAATACTTATAGTCAGTTATTTAGATACAAGGATGTGGGGTGTAGTTAGCACACATACAAGGGTTTAAATACAAGGATGTGGGGTGTAGTTAGGACACATACAAGGGCGTGGAAATGCTCATTTATTGGTAGGTCTGGAAGTGGATGTGACTGAAGACAATTCGTGAGTTTGGCCAATCACAAGTCATGTGTGTGGACAAGTACAATATATCAGAATGCTTTTAAATAGCAAAGTTTTAAAAAATGTCAACTGATGATGGTGGATAAAAAGATAATTAGTAAAGAAATATGCACTGGAGTTGTGATTCAACACAAATTCCCATGTGACTAAGAAATATAACAATTAAGATGTTGTGATAAGATGATATAGAGGGGAGGGTGGTTAAGGACAGTGACACATCAGAAATAAAGTATATTGTATAGAACTGTGTGTGTGTGTGTGTGTGTGTGTGTGTGTGTGCATAGTTAACGATTACTTGGACCTAAGTCTTTTACATAAATGCTGAATAGATAAAATACAATCCTCCCACAATTCCTCAAACTCTGCTGCCCTGGTATGAAACATGGGGAAAAGATCCCTCAGTACTTTTTTTAAAATATCCAGTTTGTCACACGCCAGAGGTGGCAGATCCTTCCTCCCCATCGGTGTACTCCTTCGGAGAATGTCCTCCCCAAAAATGGAAAACTGGGCCAACTTGCAAGCCAGCCTGCCAATTGTGCTTATTTTAATCAACTTAGAGTTCTTCCTCAAGACCACTTCAACTGGCTGTAGCTGGTCAGCACCTTCATTACTAGCAGGGGAGGAGGATGTTGTGGTGGAAGAAAATGAAGTAGAGGGAGATGTGTAGGATTGGGATAAGGTTGCATTGGAATATACTGGTGCTGGAGGTCTTATATTATGAGAAGAGGATACTGTAGAGGGAGATGTGTAGGATTGGGATAAGGTTGCTTGGAATATACTGGTGCTGGAGGTCTTATATTATGAGAAGAGGATGTACTGTAGAGGGAGATGTGTAGGATTGGGATAAGGTTGCATTGGAATATACTGGTGCTGGAGGTCTTATATTATGAGAAGAGGATGATACTGTAGAGGGAGATGTGTAGGATTGGGATAAGGTTGAATTGGAATAAACTGGTGCAGGAGGTCTTATATTATGAGAAGAGGATGATACTGTGTCAGAATATGTACAAGCATAATGAGATAATGATATGCTTCAAGCAATGGTTGAGTTACCTGATTGTGGTTGTGCGACAAATAGGGGAGTACTAACAGTATGCATGATGAAATCCTTCATGTCGGACATCTCCGATTGTATACCCACTACTAAATTTTCCAACTCTTCAATTTTTTTTTGTTGGTTGCTGATTAAACACTTTAGTTCACACACTTCCACCTCTAATGTTAATGGGTCTGAAAAAAATTCATTATTATTATTATTATTATTTCTTTAAATGTTTACCTGTTTCACTAATGCAGCTGGTACTGCTTAAGGTTGGTGAATCCAAGAATTCATAAGTGTCTAAATTTGATAGGTTAGGTTACTCCTATTGCACATTATTATTATTTATAAATACCTTGCTCTGTCCTAGGATGGATCACCTGACCTTGATGTGCACTAACAGTTATGATCTCTCCTATTTCAAAACTAAACTAAAAGGAATTACAAAAATAAAGCTTATTCACCTGCTGGAGGTGGAGTTTTCTTCCGTTTGTTAGTTCTTTCCTTTACATTGTTATTATTCTATTATTTTGACAGAGTAATTAGTAATTTTTTTTTCCTTATTCAGTTAAGCTGTACTTACAGTGTTACAGTTACTAGAAGGGTCTAAAAGTAAGAACAAACAAGCAAACAAACATTAGCAATTTAGAATTTTCAATCACATTTTCACTTAACCAGGTGGAGATGATATGTTACTTTTAACCGTTCTTTTCCCTTTTCCTTTCATCTTTTTAGAAGGATTCTGGAGGAAAAAAAAATGGGGGGGGTGGGGGGAAGGCTACTAGTTAATATCCATGTAGCACATTTCTAAAATGTGGTGCCAATGTGAGTAGAGGAGAATTAATGGTGTTATGCACTTACAGTTGGTTCAGCAGGCACTGCTCTCACTCTCTTTCTTGCCGGCTAATTTTTAAAAACAACATTGTACTATCTCAGCAGATAAAACCAGCAGTGTATACTTACTGAAGACACATTGACTGGAGTATCCACTAAATTTTTAATAATGAAATAATAATTTTTTGTAATTTTTGACAAATATTGCATCACCTGAAACGGATTGGGATAATTCCCCTGGATTGTCAGCAAGACAGTCCATTTCTGTCTCTGAACCTAAAATTGGCAAACACTTTATAATTGTACTATTCTATAACTACTTATCCATTAACTGAACAAATCTTATAATCTATGATTATTGAGCTTAATGAGCTCAACTAATAAAGCAGCTGTTTTTTTAAACTACTCATTCCATCTCCTAGCAACAGTTGTAGGAATGCTATTAATACAGCTAGATTTAGTGGTTACTACCCATTCCATCTCCTAGCAACAGTTGTAGGAATGCTATTAACAGCTGGATTTAGTGGTTGCTACACATTCCAGCTGGATTTAGTTAATTTTCCCTCCCAAAATATTGGTGTGATTGCTACTAATTCCAGCTGGATTTAGTGAAATTTCCCTCTTAATATTTTTGTTCAGAAATGGTTGCTACACATTCCAGCTGGATTTAGAAAGTTTCACTCCCTTTAGTAAAAATAAGATTTAGTTGGAATTGATCATATGCACTTTCAGGCTGGATTTTAGATAATTTTACCCACCCAATAGTAAAAAATATATTTATTAATATTCTGGTTATATGTATACTTACCAACTGCAAGAATTTTGGCTTGGTGTAGTTGTTTTCCGATTTTTATACTACAAGTACCTCCAACAGGTACCCCATCTTTTACTTTTTTTTTCGGCACAACAGAAAACTGTTCGTCTTCTGTCCAGAAAACCAGGCAATACTCTAAGCAATTGAAATGGTTGTATTTACTCATTACTTTATTTATTATCATTCCTATGCACTAACACATCACTTACATTTCATGTATAAGTTACAGCTCACACATACATACATGCATGCATACATACACACACACATACACACACACACACACACGCAAACAAATGCAAATTATCTTGCTGGCTATGTGGTAAGCAAGCACTGTGAGCCATGCAAGCAAAATTCTTGGAGCCCTGCTAGGAACTCACAGGAGAAAAGCCTTTCACCATAGCAAGTGGTGTGGATACCTAAAGTCACACCTAGACCATTGATGTTTCATGAGAAATAACCTTGAATATGCACCCCAGCAAATGCCAGGTCCCCAGTCTGGGTGGACTGATGGGAAGCAGATGGAAAACTGTAGTAGATGGAAAATTGGCAGAGTGGGGGTTGAACTATGGGACCTCAGGCCCTGAGCCAAGGACACAACCACTACACCACACAGCCAGCCACACACTACACCACACACACACACACAAACTCCACAGTAATTTCTCATAAAATTTCAATTTTTTTCTTTTACAAAATACTCAGAACTTACAAATGAATTGATTTAAAACTTAATCGATTAAAAGAAAACAATAATATAAAAATACTATTATTATTATGATTATGATTGTTGTTATGGTGATTATTAGTATTATTATTATCATTATTATTAATTTATTATGATTTTATTATTATCATTATTGCTACTATCATTGCTAAAATAATAAAGTTACCTCTTTGTGCCATGGAGTCTTTGATTGCCTTCCTGATAGACATGTTTGCTGCAATAGCTGTCCAGAAACAGTGAAAAGATATTCCAAGTAAAAAAGCTCAATAAAGCTCAATAAATGCAGGCTTCACTGTTCTAGACCAGGACTTCTTAGCGCAAAAAGTCGCCGTAAAGTCGCCGAAATCCGCGGTAAAAAGTCGGCAAAAAGTCGGCGGTAAAAATCGTGACAAAACTGCTGGAGCGATTTTGCAAATAATGCGCCATAATCCGCATGTAAAGCGGAGCCTATAGCGCGCTCAAAAGTTGTTAAAAAGTCGGCGCGTTGCTACAATAAGCGGGTAAAATAATAAAACGGCGCGCGAAGTCAACTTCAAATTAGCACGCGCCGTAACAAACGTTCGCGTAGAAATTATTGACGGTAAGAAGTCGCCGGCTATTAAAAAGTCGCCGGCTATTAAAAAGTCGGCAGAATTATTTAGAACCGACTTTGCAGAGACTTTCTAGCGACCCTGTGGGAACTTTATTTTGACCCCTACTGTAACTATGACAACTAGCGTATTAACATACCACCACCCCTAACTTGAAAAGAAATGGAGCTCCCGTACGTTTTTGAGTTTTAACTGCACCCACAAAAGAATTCAAAGCAGTAAACAATTCAATTTCTAGGATGTTAATGATCGATAAACTGGAGGATTCTGTTTAGTGAAGTTTGGGACGGGGTCGAACACAGAGCAACACAAAAATACGAGAGGCTCAAAGTTCAAAATGACTTACGTACGTCCACACATACATATAAACAAACAAATATCCCCGATTTTCAATTGTGTTACCCCTGAGAGTGTCTCGCTTGCTCCGCTCGCTCGCCAAATAAAAAGCAAAGTAAATTTTTAAAAAAATAAAATAAAAAGAGGAAGAAGAAAGGAAAAAAAAGAAAAGAAAAAAAAGAAAAAAAGAATACAAGAGGAAGAATACACAGTGGCAAAAAGATTACGTAATCTGTTGATGTTGTTTTCACCTAATACTGGAATCAATTCAGTATTCTTATCATTAGATTCACACCATAATATGCAATCATAGATTCTAAAATCCAACATTTCCCCCCAAACCCAGAACAACGACAAATACAGACCCGCATTAATTTTTTTTTTGATGTAAAAGATACAGTAGAGACAAAATAAAGTTCGGAATTTCGTTCTGTAGAACGACCGTCTTAAAAAACAACCAAACAAAAAAACAGGGAAACATACCGGTATGCCGTTTGGTAAAAACGGCCGTTCCGTTCTACCGTGTTACCATTTAAATCTTTCTGGTTCACCGCACGCTTCACTCAAAGAACTAAAATAATCATTTATCCAATAAAACGTGCCGATTTTTTGTTTACAGGGTGTGCCCATTGAAACTTCGGTCTGAAGCTTTATTGAAGCAAGTTAAATTTTTGTACGAGCTTTTTTGCACTATCCCAGTTTATTTAACGAGTGATACAAGGCATTAGCTTGCTGATATAGCCATAAAAGGGTTTCTAGCTAGAAAATATCAGTGAATCAAGGGAACAGATTGACCGTTTAAAAAAAAACCCGTTTTAGTAAGTGGTGTTAGCCGTTTAATCGACAAGGTCGTACTGAACGCAACGGTAAAAACTACGGAAAAAAAATACCGTTTTACAGGCATAATGCGGAACGGAAACTGGAACTTTATTTCGTCTCGTACTGTACGTAATAATAAGGCCTCCTTTCAATTAACTCAGTTCATCTCTCATACTTCTTACATACCTTCTGAGTGGAACTCTTGATAGTGGCAATGAGGAACGTCCCCAGGGCACAAACATGTACACACCCACCCTAGAACACGCCCCACAAAAAAATTGTGACAGCAGCAAATAGAAACATCTTCAGCCATAATTTCCTCTTGTCTATTCACTACCATATCAACATCTTGCCACTCACCTCGTCCCCAGCAAGGAGAAGGTGAAGAGACCTGGAAACAAACAAACATACACACACGCATCACACCAGCCGCCCCTTACCCAACATTCCACTAAGCAGCTGCTGACCTCAGCATCTCAGTAGGCTGCAGTAATTTTGGGTCACTGGAAAACGTCTCAGCCACTCTAAATTAAAACAAAAATTAGTCTAAGATATTTGGCGAACTTCTATAATCAATACTTAAGTATAAATTTTAATAAAAATTTTCAGCTTATGAGCCTTCATCAGTTGTGAGGTCAATTACTCACATACGTACCTTGTAAAACAAAAAAAATAAAATACATAAGAGAATGCAAATAGCGGATGGGTATATTGATGGTAAAGTGTCACCAGGAATAGAATCTAGGTTGAGTTTAGATACAGGCCTTTGTCTAAAGTTGATGTTGGATTAGTACTCTGTATTAGTATGGCTTCAGTTGCTTCCAGGAGGGACAATCTTCACTACATTGGAGTCACTGTACCTGTCAGCAAAGTGCATATCTTGCTGTTTTCTTCTTCTTTTTTTTATTTTAATTTAAAAGGTCACTTATATTAATTAATCTCACTACTGATGAAGGCTCATGAGCAAAAATATTTGGCGATTATATTTAAATGCATGCCACTAAGCTAATAAATTTTGATTTATAGAAGTTTGTAATAGTAGCAATGCAAATATACACCGATATTAGGTTAAATAAGAGAACACTTTGCCATAATTATATGAACCAACAATAACTGAACAAGACAACCTGAACTCATGACTTATCTTACCTCTCATCCACAGCAGGTAAAGGTGGCAGAAGCTCAGACCATCCTTGAGTTAGATCTACATGACCTTCATCTGCAGAACCCCTTTACCAAAAGACAATGAGAAAAACTACTAGAGACAAACACAAAACTTTAAACACTTCACCATAATCATAACCATAATTGGAAAACATTAGTTTCACCTAAACCTTGTACCACACAATCACAATAACAAAAAGTGCAAACCCTCAACATTAAAATAGAGATACCCTTTACCATAATGATGCTATAACCATTAATATGAACCTTTAGCGTCAAATAACTTCATGGAACCTAAAATCGCAAATTCTGATGGAGATCGAATCAATCAAGTATGAAGCACCTAGGAGTTCACTACTGCTAATTGCTTATCATTCATCTAGACTATAGTGCTTCTATAATTCACTTAATAGTTATGCCATGGAATGATTATATTAAGACAGACAGCACTTGTTGGCAACTGAGCCAAGCAGTTGAAACTGTACTTTCACGATGTTAATTTAAGACTTTGTAACCTAACAAGGTTAGGTTGTTAGACATTTGTGCACATGCACTGTCTTTTTTTTTTCTTCCTTCCTTTCATTACTTTTGTTTTGCATTCAATTATAGGGGGCTTGCAGTTTAACCTACACATATCTATAAGCAAGCGAAAATGTCTTTTACGACATTATTTAATACTACACAACTTTGCTTGCACTAGTACACCACTAATAACTATTATAGGAGAATTGCAGTAGCACACCTATTTGTGCCATCAACAGCAGTGTAACTCAAGGAGAATGAAACAAATCACTTAAAAACAACATTTTTTTACATGGAAGCTGCAAACCTTACTAATCTAACCCAAGACACACACATTATATTAGCTTGCATTCAAAACTCACTGTATTCTTGTAGAAGTGAGAATACCTTACCTATCAACATTTTCCATTTTGACCCAAGAGAGGGTGGTAATTGCAGATCCAGCAGCAAACTCATTGATCACTTGACCATTCTCAACATTATACAGTCCCACAGAGCCATTTAGACTACCTACCGCCAACACTATTAAATACATGCATAACCACTATGGACAGTCAGTTGTTATCAGTATGCATAGGCAATCTTGTTCAACAACATCCCAACACTAAAAGGAACATTTTGCAAATTAATGAGGCAATGAAAGGGTACCTCTTCCATCTGGTCTCCATGCCATCGCAGTAGGCCTGTGTTTTAAGGGAGAGATAGACCACACTTTCTGCCAAGAGAGCCTATTCAGAATTATCTGCACATATAGAATAAGTAATGTAAATAACGAATGCACCTCTGCGAGCGTTCGGTGTTGTTAGTTCTTACAGAATGGTCCGCAAGAGCGAGAGCTAATATATCCATCGTGGGAGACCATTCCAGCAACACTACCTCGCCGGTGGATTTCTCCGCCCGTTCTCGGAAGTACAGGCACTGCACGCTTTCGTCATCTGAACACTCCATAGTCCAGAAGATAACAGGCGACACACAAGCACAACACCAACCAGCAGGAGTTGCTGAGCACAAGATAAGAGAAGGCAACTCAAAAAGTGTGCTCCTTTTAGAACTACTTGGTTACACGTGAATCTAGTAATCTAACTCAGTATACTTTCAATGTTTTCTTTTTAACTTCCGCGCCTGGGCCCCCCCCGTGGTTCCAAACAAAACTGTAACCGGATGTGCCTCCGGGCATTACGTATACGTGTACTGCTTTGATTGCAAAAACTGTAAACTGCCTGTTGTTGTTCAGTTCATCTAATCTAACTTATCTCATTGTCTCTTGAACTTATTAAGAAATATAATTTTCTTTATTAAATGTTGTGATTGAGAGTGAAAGAATTGCCACCCCGGATTAATTCGGGTAACCGAAGTTTCCGTCTGTTTTCGTAACATTGTTGAAAGGCTACTCACTCTGTTGGAGGATAATCGGATGTCTCCTTGGGGAGGTGTGGGCACCTACAGCTGGAAGAGAAAGGGCACGTTAATACCCAATGGCTCACTTACTACTTTGCTTCAAGTCTCCAACGCGAGACGGAGATGAGACCGGTAAGAAAAAAATAGCTATGCTGCTATAGCTACGGCCCAGTATTTGTAAACAGGCAGAAAAGCTTTTTCTATACAAAAAACACAGGCTAATGCTATGTTAGACTGTCACTAGCAGCTGATAGTACAGGTAGTGTGATGCAGACATGATAACTGTTTTTATACTCAATCAGATGTTGGTTCACTTCAGAGTCAGAGCTTCTTTTTTTTTTTTTTGGTTACCTTGAATCGAACTAGAGTGATTATAACATACATGGAATTGGTTTGCAAGGTCTAAGAGTGAGTGACCACAGTCTTCTAACCCAACATATAGTTGTAGTAACATTAACAATCAAGTTTTGATTGTGGGTTTCAAATTTCAGTCTTGTAAAGTGGATTCACTTGTGGACCTAGATGTTGTGGTATCTGTATTACTAAGGCAACCTGAATCAAAATGGTGTCTGTATTGCTAGAACTTTCCAAAAGGAAAATTAAGGGGGATAAATATCTGTGGGAAGATCTGGTCGAATTAATTAATTTAATTTAGTCATTTATCTTATAATCTGTTGTGGCTGGATGTGTTTGCAGTTCAAGGGTCACTGTCACGCCTCCCTCCTGCGAGGTAAGATGTGCTTTAGTCTGTTACAATGTAGAGGTGTGACAACGTTTGTCAATATTTGTCACTGGTTTGACATCTACATTACTTGTCTGGTGCTGATACTTTAAGTTCTTCTTGTCCATCATTTCCTATGGGATTACTCAACAGATAGAGTGTCACCTTTGGCACAACTGAGTTGCCTTTTTCTAATTTTGCCCTGTGGTGACGTTTATAGGTGTTACATATATGTGACAGGCTATAGGAAAACAGACCACTTCACTCAAAAATTGAAAAATGAGTTATTATTATTTTCGAAAAGTACAAAAAATTTCCACTTAAATGGTCCTTAAATCATATTCTAAATCGCTTCCTAGGGCGAGTTATGAACGCCAGAAGAGGTAAGCGTTATTGGAGAAAACGGCACTTTAAATTTTTGAGGTAAGTTTCCGTATTCTAAAGTTATCTCCGCATCACTTAGTAGTTTCGCGCGAACTGCCACGTGGTGCCCAAGGGCGTGGTATCTTAGCTGCTTCATTAATTGCCAAGTAACTGGGAATTACCCTCACAGGTAAGGGAAATACCCGCGCGTACGCGTTAACTTTCCCGGTAACAATTGAAAAGTTACGCCGTAAACTGAGAGATACTAAAAAGGTTTGTGAACTTCAGCGGTGCGCAGGCTTTGAAGATAACTGTATTGGGAGCTGAAACTTGGTACAAGCGTAAGTTAAGATCTATAAATACTGATACTAAAAAAAAAAGAAAAACACAAAACTTGACTTGAACCGCTTTATGGGTCTGTATCTTGAAATGATTTTGTGCGTGAAGTGGTCTGTTTTCCTACAGCCTGTCACATATATTAGTTGCAGGGAAGCTTGTAGGGGCTTTCTAATCTTCAGAGAGGGACACTATTAACTTAGTGTCCCTCCTTTTGCACTTAGTGTCGCTCTGTGTCGATAGGAGCAATCGCTATGTTCTAAATTAGTTAGATGCCGCACAGCCGTCGTGAACTACCAGTTTTAGCATCCCTGAGGCCCTAAGTAGTGCCTTCGGGACTTAAAAACGGGAGTAGTTTCTGAGGCAGCACCTGACTTATTTAATTGCATAAGTACTGGCGGATTATACAAAATGTAGCCAGCAAGTAAATCTTGAAGATATGGAGTTTTTTGTTTTTTTTTAGACAAAAGATCAGAACTAGCGAGTATTGTTAAGTGATGCTAATGACCTGGTGGAGCAGATGCTAATCACAGGACGTATGATTAACGACCCGAGCATCGGAATGTGTACACTTGGGGGACACAAAATAGCCTCTGGAACACATTTGAAACAATTTGCTAAAGTCTGGATAGCACTAGTTCTTTATAATCATCCAGACAGCAGTGAAGGTCTCTGGTTGCAGTCCATGGCTTACCAATAGATAGGAAATAATGTATCATGGTAAAGAGAGCACATTCATACAATGGCTGAATTGCTCAGTGTCTTGTTACATTACTTGTGAGATATACCTGATGGATTTAATCCTTTGTGGGAGCTAACCATTTTTACAGATAGTGAATGTGAATGTGTGCATGTTTTCTGCTAATTGAGTATAATTGTGTTTTAGTTGGACAATATATTATTGATTTTTACTTGTTCCTTGACACTACAGACTACCCGAGGTCAACCAGACCAGTTCTTCTGATAGTGGAGTTCCAATAGAGCCCCAGAGAACTGTGGCTTATGTAGAACTTCTGAAGCGCAAAGAGGAGCCCCTTGGCCTGGTACTGAAAGGTACGTACTATGTGATGAATTGAAGTATGATGGGCTATTTGTCTTCCCTTTGTTTGTCTTTTGGTATATCCACAGATATTTTAAATAGCATGTTACGTGAACAATGTTTTGACACTTTCATGATTTTTTTTTATTGCGAGTTTAAAAGGGGTTATATGAATTGGGCGCATCTACTAATTATTGTGAGTTTAAAATGATTAGGATTAGGTACATCTACAATATTTATAGTGTATTCCACAGACCCAAGTTTTTACCTTCCCCGTTTCATTTATGGAGAAGTTCTGATGTTTGATTAATCAGTATGCTGTATTTTACCTTATGGCAAATTTCATGTGGAAGCGTGAAATCTCTTTTCCACGTCTGATAGAATTACTTATCAAACCCCTCCCCCCTCCTCACCCCTCCCCTCCCTTCCTCCCCTCTTCGCTTAAGGGTTGGCTCTGTATTTATTTTAAAATACCTAAAATACATGTAAGCAGATGATGTACTCTTGCCACTCTTACACTTAATGTGAGCTTCGGGACATGCCAAACAACAGACATTTTTATTCAAGACTTGCTCTTTTCCCTGGCAACTCTGTACTGCTTTGTATAAAGAAGAAGTGCATCCACTTATGTATTCAATATTAGCTCTTGTAAATTACACGGCCACTTTGAGCAGTGTCTCTGCCAAGTTATGCTTATAATGGCTGTCTGTACTTGCCAATGCCCCTAGGATACCACCCCAGAGCCATGCCAAGCAGCCAAGAAAGTCATATTAACTTCATACTACTCAGTTGCCATGGCATATATACATGTATATATATATATATATATATTTTAATGGAGACTAGGGTTGGGTTATTCAGATTGGAGGAAAATGTATGGATAAAACTGAATACATCTATATTCATTATTGCATTTTCACTGATGAAGGTCTGCGGACCGAAAGTTTTAATGATTATATTCAATTAGCTAAAACTATTGAGTATTTTCAAGTTCAAAAAAAATTAATCTATTTTAATGTATTGGTAGTTTTATTATGTAATCCACCCACATCTTTTCTTTTTTTTTTCTTTTTTTTTTCTTTTTTCAAACCTTGATCACCAATGCACCATGCAGATTTAGTTTGATACAATGTGTTTGTTTGTAAATGTCACTTACTTACATGCACACAGGTGGAGCTGATATCAACCAACCTATTATTGTGGGGCAGCTGAATCCTGGAGGAGTGGCCCAGAAGTGAGTTCTTGAAAATCAGTCCTTTATTTTGAAAAATGTTGATGTTGATTGGGTTATGTCAAGGAGCTAAAAAATTAAAAAGCTTAACATTTTGTTTGTTTTCTCATGCGGTGTGGGTGTGATGGTTTAAATGATATTGTTTATGTTGTTGCTGTGGTATTCTGTTTCTAGCTTTTGGACACTTAACCTATAGTTAGTTTAAGGTCAAGTGCTTGTATCTACTTTGTCCCAAGTTTATTTTGACTTTCATTCCATGTTTGCATATAGTAGTTTTAAATTTGATTAAGGTTGCCCCCTCTAGGGTTAGAGGTCAAGTGCCTTGTATTGCAAGTCTTGGCTTAGTTTTTGAAGTCATACAGTTCTTACAAGAAATTACGGCTTCAGTGGCAATTTAGAAATTTCCAGGAAGGCAGCTCAATAGACATGGTCTAATTTGTACATGGAATGTGACTACAGTAGTTTCTCCTAGTATACAGCAACTTTTGAACATGGAATTATCTTGCCAAGTATTGTTGTTGTTTTTATAGTTTTACCTGTGAAATTTATATTTTTACCCCTGTCAGATGAGACAGGATGACTGTGGGAAACTATTTCTCATTGTTGTTTCTGTTCCGCTTGTACAAGACTAGATCAAAGACGGTCCTATTTAGGACATCTTGTAGGAAGTTGCCTGGTTCCTATCAGCCCCCTAGCTACTGTGTCTGTCTACTTCTCTTAGGCAGGGACTAGTCGAATGATAATTACTAAACCACTACCTCCTGGACTCTACAAGAATGAAAATACTCCAAATACTATAATGAAGCACAAAAGGTGCAAACCCTCAGCTCTACTAAACACTACTTGTAGCTATTACAATTTAATCTCAGACCAAAAGAACAAGCAATCTAATAGCTATTTTAATCAGACATCACTATAGCTTGAGCAATGAAAATGGTACTACCTACATACGTGGAGCTGAACGCTTCTCTTTTTCTCAACAATTAGCCAAAAAAAAGTAGCACAATAAAAGGTCCTAAATCTTCGTTCTGAGTAAGTTTTAATTGATGCTGTGGGAATAAATCACACGCACAGCCTGTTTCTTCTAAATTTGAGGTGTGAGGTTAAAAAATCTTAATTTAATTTGAGGTGATTTGACACGGACTGAGACACCTTTAGAATACAGTTATGTAATAGATGACTTTGAAATAGCATTTTGTGCCTATATTATTGACACAATCTTTGCAATATGTATCTATTACATTCACTAATACACTGTATAACCTTATAGTGAGTGTAGACTACTTTTACTACTAAAGCTGTCATTGAAACATTCCACCACCACATATGACAGCTATATGTCATTATTAGTTTAAAACTTCTTCTGAGTTGATATTACATGATACGTAACTAAACTACTGAAATAGTTATTTATTCCTTTTTAGCATGCTAGGAGTTGCATCCATGTTGTTGTGTATGTTGCCATAGTGACAGTGAGGAGTACATATACAATGAGATTTATGAGTCAGATTTGCAGAGATAGTTTGTTTGTTGTTATGGCCAATTATGTGGTAACTGGTTACAAGTTTGTGGGTGCTAATTACATTGAGGAAGAAGTGCTGTAGAGGGCATTTTAATCTGCTGAGTTGCCATACTAAATGTGTGTGTTTGTATGTGTGTTATATGCATACATACATCTATATAGTACATGTGTGTATCATGAATATAATAGAGGTATTACAGAGTTAGCATTTCCTAGGCTGCTTGGTTAGTACAAGATGAAGTAACCATTTCAAATATGGGATAGTTACAAATACATGCATTATTGTAATGTCACAGTATAGCTGCAGGCATTCCTTTCAAGTTGCCATACAACGTACAAGCAAGCAATATGTACTTATTTATCACTAGGCTTATCACTCGGCTCAGAAGAAGCAAAACTATTTCAGTTAGCGTCAGTATGTTGATGCACTTACTTATATTCACCTTACCATTTACGTATACACTTTAAAAATACTTATCTTTGAAGACTCTAACTTCAACTAGGCTCTACATATTCTAAGGATTCTACTTCTTCATTGATAAGTGCTAGATGGAATATTTCAGTGCTGTTGACTAATGAGACACCAGAGGTGCGAACCCTCAGTGCTGCTATACACTAGCTAGCTATTACTAAATCATCTCAGACCTAAAGAATAATATTTGGCTATTCCTAATCAGGTATCAATATGGCTCAAGCAATGAAAATGGTAGATGTATGTAAATGCTGTCTTCATAAGAGAAGAAGCTAAACATTCAGTGAGCCACTCACCGATATATAGTTTCTGATTTCCAGCGTTAACTTTTCAGCATAAAGCAAAACTACTGCAGGAAGAAGGAGATTATTTGCTCACATGAATGTGATACTGACAATCGGGGTACCCACAAAAGCTAGGACCTAAGCAGAGCTCACATATCTTCACTTTTATCAAAAATCAGCCCAAAGTTTAAGAAAAGTAGCACAATAAGAGGTCTTAAATCTGAGTAAGTTTGTACCTAAATTAACAGTTAAATTGATCAGTAATCTCCAAAAATCAGAGCACGACAAGCAGACAGACAGAATGACTACTGTAACATTCTTGCGCATGTGCACTGAAGGTTAATAGTGGATGGTAGACTGAATGCAAACTGTAATATCTTGCGCTGTTACTCACTGAGGGCTAATAAATGTGATAGTGTCACACAGAGGGTGAAGCATTTACCAACATCATATTGTTACTTAATTTATAACTATGTGTTCTTCGTTAATTTTAATAATATCAACTAGTCTAGTCAAAAGACTCCAATAGTTGAGGTTGCCAGGGCAGCAGTAATAGAATTGGCTTATTAATGTGAACATAATTGAATTAGTCTGTCTGGGGTAAGTGTCTGTATGAACCTCATATATTTATCTGTCTCGATTCTCTACTCCCTGGTCTGTTATAATTTCCTATGTATGTCCCCAGTTTGGCTAATGGTACAGCTGTGCCTTAGATAATCCAATTAAACTTTATCCTCCATCTTTAATTAGGAATGTAGGCGTGTATAATGTGCCAAAACCTGACAGTGTCCTGGTAGCAGCAAGTTATTCCTGTTAGCTGGTCGGGGAGCTATTATACCATGTTCATTGTGCTGTGTATATACATAGCTCCTGAGTCCTTTCCCTCGTATAAATGAACTGAACTCCAGGACTAACTGCCAATAGGTTTAATTGGAGTCATTATAAGTAACATCTTGAGGGGAAGTTAAGGAACATCTCCATTGTTACTGAAAGGATATACTTATGTAGTAGTTACTTTGCCCCAGGTTATATCACACACACATACATACATACATATATATATATTTCCCCGTAGTGTGACCTGTGAGTAAGACTGTTTGAAGTTGAGACAGAAATGATGTCAATGGTTCAGTTTTACTGATTAGATTAGAGTGTGTGCTTGTGTGTCTTATTGGCGAGCGAGCGAGGCACTTACAGTGGTGTCAAATTGAGAAGCGGGGATATATGTGTATGGACGTACGTATGTCGTTTTGTACTTTGACCCTCGCTTTTTTGTGTTCGCTTGGTGTCCAACCCCGCCCGAGTATTCCACTATACGGAATCTTTTAGTTGAGCGACCTCTACCGGTGTTATCGTATTGTTTACCCCTCAGAATAAGGCTGTGCCTGAAAGAAATACCAGGTTGTTTGTCCAATAGCCAAGTCACAAAATTAAGTCTTGTGTTGGTTTGTCCAGTCAACAAGTGTGTGTGTGTGTGTGTGTGTGTGTGTGTGGGTGTGTGTGTGTGTGTGCAAGTTTGAAGTGTTACTTCTACTTCTTAGCTAAAAAATAGCACAATATGAACAACTTTTTGGACTGCTGTTTAGGCAAGTAGGGTAAGACAATAAACTGTGTGGTAATTCCATAAAAATGCTTGTTTTTTATTTGTTTGTTTTTATGTTGTTGTTTTGTTGTTGTTGTTTTTCAAGTCAAATAGTTGCAGGGAGTGGTTACTTTTCTTTTGTACGGATTTTGTAATCTTGCAACTTTTATCATATTCTAACTTGTGTGAATTACTTGTGCACAGTGGCTCGCTCACTGGTTGTGCTGAAGCTCATCACTATAATTAATTCTTGTACTCAAGTATGTACGTACGTATGTATGTATGTAGATATGTAGGTAAGTGTGTGTATGTAGGTAGGTAGGTAGGTATGTGTGTATGTATGTATATGTATGTATGTGAGTATGTGTGTAACCTTGTGCTGGGAGAGAGGCTTTATAGTGTCTCATTTTTCAAATTCCTAATTGAGGTGAGATTGGAGTCAGTTATGGAGGATTATGCAAGAGAAGTCTGATTAAATCTTGCGTCTTTAGTTGACCTAGGTACATTGAGATGATGCTGGGCGTGATGAAGCATCCTCCTGCTATTTAGTGATTGCATAATGACTGACTATCATGTGAGCATTCCTAGTTGAATAGAACATGTGTGATCGTTGCCATACATACCTAAACTGAGCCGTACTACTTCCAGTGTTGATCGCTTGGCACAGCCTGTGGTGCTGGGTTACTGCCAGTGGCTGCCAAGGTCTCAATTTGGGGAGACACTTGGCTTTGAACTTGGTCTCTGCTACATTCCAGTACTAGTTGATATGCAAGGTTATATTAAGCTTGTACAGCGCTGAGCTTGCGTTCTTCTCTGCCAATACAGTCAGGTGTAATTATATACGTACATTACTTACCTGTCTTAAAAGATTACATTTGTAATGATAATTTATTTAATGATTATAAGATTATTTATTTGGATATTATTATTATGAGTATAAGGTATGTTGTAATTTGTTGGTTATCTAACAATAATTACTTGGGCTAATCACTGCATAGAAACACTTCTTTATGTCTTCTTTTTTTTTTTTTTTTTTTTTTTTTTTTTTTTTTTTTCCAGGAGCGGTGCACTCGAGATAGGCGATCACATCCGTGCCATCAACGGTACTGCGACAGACCGTCTGAACCAGAGCGAGGCCAACTCCCTCCTGTGCAACTCTGGCAATGTCATCAACTTGGAGATAGAGTTTGAGGCTCCCCAAGGTTCCGACATTGACACGCTCAAGAAGACATCTGTGATCAGACTGCGGCGGGAGAGGAACGGGTTTGGGTTCACCATCAGCGGAGGACAGTTGGATAATCGACCAATCACAGTGTCCAATGTCATCGTGGGATCATTCCCATACAAGTCAGTCCACCAGAGTTTTGTTTGTTCGTTTACTTTGTTGTTGTTTGTGTTTTTTTTGTTTGTACTTTTTGTGTGTTTGTTTGTTTTGTTTTGGGTTGTTTTTTTGTTGTTGTTGTTTGTTTTTGGGGTGGGTTTAGGAGTAGATAGTGCATGATGTGCAGACATACAGGTCAACACTTGTGTAAGTATGTTTTTTAAGTATGTTTTTTAAGTAAAATTGAAGTATACACACTATTTTTAGAAGTACATGAGGAACATTTACACTGTATGCCCTTCCTTCACTATTTTGCTTGCACTTCACCTCAAACTGATTCAGATCTTCAAAATAATATTTTCATTAAAATTTTAATTTTATGAATGCATTAAACAAATAATATAATGAAAATTCTACACACTATGGGTTTCATCCATGTTCTCTATATTCTACACACCTTGCACAACTATGGGTTTCATCCATGTTCTCTATATTCTACACACCTTGTACAACTATGGGTTTCATCCATGTTCTCTATATTCTACACACCTTGCACAACTATGGGTTTCATCCATGTTCTCTATATTCTACACACCTTGTACAACTATGGGTTTCATCCATGTTCTCTATATTCTACACACCTTGCACAACTATGGGTTT
>WLWD01002532.1_pt1 | contig 74366 bp, 58 predicted proteins | sample 6712731 | NCBI WGS metagenome assembly WLWD01 (sample SAMN12718690, study PRJNA576275) | sponge metagenome | isolation source: marine sponge | host: Mycale hentscheli | place: New Zealand: South Island, Marlborough, Capsize Point | collected 2014-11-01
TTTTACCTAATGATGAAGGTAGTTATTTTTACAGCTAGCTAATTGTTAAATTCAACCATGAAGAAAAATTTGAATAAGCAGCAACCACTAAATACAATACTATTCTCTGCAGAATTAATAAACGCTAGACTTGTTTTGCTTTGGCATACTACAGACTTGGTCTGCCATATTATAAGGATGAACAGTAAAAATCATGACTCAGCATATCATAATAAGTAAAGGAGCATTCTTTAAACAATCACAATTACTGAGAACGAGGAAAAACAACGATGAGCAAGAAGTGATTCTATTATAGCTACTTTTATTTCCACTTACAGGTAAGAAATACTGTAGCTAAAAATGAGGCCTCATTCTGAAAAAAGGGAGGCTCATAGACACCAGTCAAGACCCCCTAAATTCGCCACTGCACTTCAAGAACTTGCAGACATGAAGTGACCAGGTTATATACCACACTCTTTCTTGTAGAGCAGTGTAATAATGTGCCTGATTACACATAAATTGGACAAAGAACTTTCAATTACAAGCCTGGTACCAAATATCCATTACATTTAGGTATCAGTTTAAATTGATTCACATATGGTAATCATTGTGGGACACACTATTATGCCTCAATAACCAACCACTAGGCACCGGAGGGCCTCTAGAATAAAATACAATTTAGACACAATTATCTTATTGGATGCTATATTAACCTGCCTGCAAAAGAAACACTGCAATATTTCTGAAATGCTACAACTGCTCTGATGCTCGCTTCACGTTAGCTATACTAACCTGAATCTATACAACAACCTAACCAGTTTCTTCAAGTAATATTCCAAGCTAATTTTAACCTACTCTTTCCCAGTACTTACCAGATTATACACCGTCACACCAAATCTGGATGAAGGACCGGGATATCTAGACTTTATTAAAGCAGGGAAGTGCAACACAAAGTGCTAGTTAACGTCAGCACTACGAGCACTGAACCTGGATACAAGCAGCAGGTAATTTAAAAACAAACCTGCGAAAATTAAATTGCGAACACTAGCCCGCGCGCGATATTGACTCTGCGCGCGCTAAGGATTTGTGTGAATTAAAAGGGCGCTACAACATTAACACTTAACTTGGGATCTCTCCCAGAGAACACTCAACACTCACTATGGGAACTTAGTGTGTAGCTAATTACAGAGCATCATAATTATAATTATTATAATACAATAAAATGCCACTCATGATAAATCAACACAGCTGTAGTCTTGGCAACTGGTATGACTGTCCTACAGTGTTTTGAAGAGTATCATATTCACATATCAGAGAATCTAAAGAAGACAAGGATTCTTCAAAGAGAGATGCTTCCATGCCTTCTACCGCACAGAAGTGATGGAGATGAGCCTAGCAGAAAAGAACAAACACACAATTATAACAACTCTAGCTACAAAAGTTGCATAAACATTTTTAAACTTAAAAGAAAAACAATCCATGGTCAATTTTGTTATCATCATCATTGTCATTGTTACGAAAAACACTCCATTAACTGATAAGATATACCTTGCGTTTGTAGAGTTTATTGAAGTTGTCTCGTATCCTGGACAGAGAATGTCTAAAGCAAGTATTGTTGGACAGATTCAAAATGCTGTAAGGCTGCAGTGTAAAAGAAAACACACACACACATACTTTCACTCAAGAATACTATCACTTGACAAAAATGTAAAAGTTTAAGTACTAATTCATTAGTGCCCATTCTTCTACCTCTCCCACATGCTCTGAATGAAGCCAGTGATTCTCTGATGAACATAACTCATTATCTGATAAACTTAACTCATTCTCTGATGAACATAACTCATGCAGTGCACTCAAGGACTTGCATGAGTAAAAAATAAACATGTTCTAATTATACCTGCCCGTTAGGAGGAACGGAACAGAGTCCAGTCTTCCATCCATGCTGGTTCCAATGCACAAACTGCAGAGACGGCTGCAGGCGGTCTATGTTCCTCCTGATGTCTGACATGCTCACTTTACCTCTCACCATCAAAGCACACGCCAAGTACCTGGACCGAGATTAGCAAACATTGACAAGCTTACTGAAAGAAGTTGTAATTGCTGGTCCTTAAAGCTTACTGAAAGAAGTTGTAATTGCTACTGAAAGAAGTTGTAATTGCTACTGAAAGAAGTTGTAATTGCTACTGAAAGAAGTTGTAATTGCTACTGAAAGAAGTTGTAATAAAAAGATGTCATCAAGGGAACTCATAAATTCTATATTGTTTTTATTATTACTTTTGAAGGGGGAAAAAAAAAAAAAAAAAAAATGTGGCTCCAAACAAGTGACCACAATATAATGGAGGACTACTACTAACTCACATGCTGTGTTTAGGATCTGACTTGATCAATTGATAGTCCCTGGTAAAGGTGTCAGAGAATGCCTGGTCCAGTCTGGAGAATAAGAACAAGTGCAGGTGGATACCCTAGTCAGGGTATGCCTCATCTCACTTTCCCAAAGACTTACTTCCTTGGAGGTAGACTGATGTCTAGAGTGGTGAATAGAGGTGACAAAGCAGAAACCAAATAGTGCAGCCGTGGGAAAGGGACTAAGTTCATCGTAATCTCATTCAAATCTACATTCAGAGATCCTTCAAATCTCGATGCACTGTACATTATCAAATACAACAAATATAATATCTATTCTAACATCAAAGAAAATTCAAAATAATTCATAAACTCCTCCCCCCCCCCCCTCTCCTCCTTCCCCACAATATCATATTGAATGAATGCTGGGAGGAGGAGGGAGGGGCTACATTCCTGCACTTCATATAGTCCCCTGAACTGTCACATGCCTCTCTGTGAATGGTAGGACACACCTACATAAGTGGGCGGAGACCCTCAGGAAACTCACGTTACTGAGAAATGCTGGCACACAAACACACACACATACACTCACACACGTATGCCCTCTCCCCTCTATTGCTGACAAATCTCTATTTGCCCCCCCCCTCCCCCTCCCCCTTCCCCTCTTTTCAAATAATATAAAATAATTAAAAACAACCAACCTTTAATTAACCCTATCCCATGACCTCTAGCAGTCATTCAATAAGTTAAGTGGCTCTGATGAGACCTTTCAAGAATAAACCAGCATAAGGCTTCCTCTAAGGGCATACTTTTCTCCTTTCTTATTCATTTTTACGTTTATATATATACATGTATATATTTTATTTTTTTTGTACATTGCTCTAGTTCAGTACTAAAATTGAAAACAATTGAAGTGAGAGCACTGGATTGTAATGGCTACTGGAACACTTACCCTTCAGCAGTCTGTCTGCCAGAAGTTATTTCATACATGTCCATTTTGCATGCTACCCAACTGGTCGTCATAAATAATACAGTGAAAGGGTTGAAGCTATGTTCAGGACATTGATACCTCACAGCAATTCACCACCCCCCGCCCCCCCCCCCCCCCCCCCCCCCCCCCCCCCCACCCCAATTCACCCCCACACACCTGGGCTCTTCTTCAGTGGGAATTGACCTTAACCACAGTCATCCCCTCATTTCACCTCTCTATCCCAGTCAAAAAAGGAAGCCTTATAATGCAAATGACATCACTTAGAATAGCTTATCCACTTCCTTTAACTAATCCACATAAGGGCCACTGCCACTGCCAACTCAACAACTCACTGCAGCGTGCTCGTATAAATGCTTAGGAGTATTAACAAAATCAAATATAGCCAGCCAGTTGTTCTTGCTGTTTTTGTTTTGTTGTTGTTGTTTTTTTGTGTGCTTTTTGTTTGTTCTTTTTTGTTTGTTTGCCTTTGTTTTCTTTTAAGCAGCAAGGCCTGGGTGCTCCCACGCATCAACCTGGGTTCCATTGTAAACGTACCTACCAGCATTCATTCATTCATTCTTTCATTCTTTCATTCATTCATACTGACTGCCTGCACTGTGGGAACAATGCCAAGTCTCAGGAGACTATCCAATGGCGTGACATAATGGCTTGAGGCCAAGCATTACAAACATGCATACCACAGCTCACCACAGCTTAGCAGATATGTATGTACTATAGTACAGAATACAGTTTTCACTGAAATGACAGCATGGCTCAGAGATATGTAGCTAACAGTAACAACAGAGCAGTTAGCTGCTGGCATGTGGACACTAAAGTTTCAACAGGAATGGGATGGAATTCAAGATACGGTTAGACCATCAATTTGATCTGCTTCAAACTCTTATGACCTCTGAAAATTTTCTGTAAAATAATTTTAAACAATTTTTACCAGCTTAGCTTGATTCCAAATATCTCTCCAATAATTACTCCTAAAATGTAAAGATACTTCAACATTGTAACTGCGCATTGATCATCTGAATGCAGTTAAATTAGAGACTAGTTGAGGTGGTATCAACTACTAGTTGAGGTGGTATCAACTACTAGTTGAGGTGGTATCAACTGTTCATGATTTTTCATAGGCCATATTAATGCGGAGCTATAAACCTGATAGCAAACTTCTAAAAGGCCCAGAATTGCATTCCTGTTGTAACTTAGACGTCTGCCTACCCAACAATGAAGTGGGTGGTTTTGGTATAGTTGGTAATCTTGTATTAAATGGTCACTCTATCAAGAACTGATGAAGGCACATAAACTGAAATGTTACACCTTGCCATCATAACACTTGTCTCCACTTCTGCTACTCTGATATGACTAAAGGAGAGAAGGAAAGTGACTATCTAATACCACTATACGAGACCTTCCTTACCTGGTTAGACTAAGAAGGAAAGTGACTATCTAATACCACTACACTAGACCTTCCTTACCTCGCCAGACTAATAAGTAAGTGACTATCTAATACCACTACACTAGACCTTCCTTACCTCGTCAGACTAATAAGTAAGTGACTATCTAATACCACTACACTAGACCTTCCTTACCTCGTCAGACTAAGAAGTAAGTTGGCCACCACAGTGTTCATGGCATCAAATGGCTTCTCTTTCGCTGCCACACCTCCAACTGTACCGGAGACTGCTGACACAGCACTTGATGAAGATATCTGACTGGTTCGAGATGCTTTGGACACCTTCTTGCAAATGTCTATCAATGCCTGCATGAATGTAACCCAACCAGTTATAATTACTCCACCATCTCTAACTTGGCTATTCGACAACAAAGCAATTGTAGGTGTGCATGGTTTATTCTTGTGTTGTTGTAGTTTCATATTCTTTAGTAGTGTCTGTGTATATTTTGATTATTTCATAGCTCTTGAATAATAAGCATGTATATGACATATGTTTTCACTGTTCACACCTTGTCCGAACATGCTAACTTCTGTCACCCACTCCAGATATGAAATACTGAAATATAGTAAATCTCAAATAAACTTTAAACTTGAACAACGTTCTTTGATATCAGTAAGTTAAATACTCTTTTGATAGTTAATACAATTTAAATGCAATAACAATAATAGAATATTAATTCAAAACTATTAATGAAATAATTAATACAGTAATTAGTTGGTAACAGTTGTGTTAAATGTATTTAGGATTGTCCCACAAGATGGGGAACGACTGGAGCTATGGTAAAGCGTATTCTTCAGCAAGAACAAGCCATCCGTAGTGTGTTGAGTGCTGACAGGAAAACCACACACCTCATTCCAACATGGCAGGACATAGATGTTCTTCAGTCCATTGATGCAGCTCTCAATCCCCTACTATCTGGGGAGACATATGTAACTATATCTGCTGTACTGCCATTGCTTCACTTGATAGAGCATGATCTTTTAAAGAGTAGCATCTCCGACTCAAAGCTTACTGGTGACATAAAGAAAAAATTATAGACGACATCAGTAATCGGTACACAGTAACTAAGTTGGGTGAAAAGTCCAGTATGCTCTTGAAATTTGCTTCCTTTTTAGACCCACGCTTCAAATCAAAATACATCTGTTCCGACCAGATTGCCAGTATTGAGAGTAAACTGGAAATGGAGAGTGTCCAGATACAACCTCGTGTTCCTCCTCCTGCTACATCTAGTCAAGATTGTCATCCTCCACCGAAGAAGAAGCGTAATTTAGGCAGCTTGTTTAAAGATGTAGAAGAAAAAAATGACATAGAAGATGTTCGGCCAGTAATATCCCCAGAACAGAAGTTCAAGGAAGAATTGAAACGCTACAAGTCTTCCATCCCTTGATTTTGAAGAAGATCCACTGATCTGGTGGAAACAAAACTGCCTGAACCTGCCCATTTTATCTCAACTAGCTCGCAAGTATTTGTGTGTGTGTGCAACAAGTACTAGCTCAGAAAGATTGTTTAGTGCAGCAGGCAATGTAGTGACGCCTCTGAGAGCTCATTTGAAGCCAGACAAGGTTGAGATGCTAACCTTTCTTTCGAAAAACTTGTAATTGGACCCATAATTCTCCATTTTTTCCCCTCATAATTCAAAATTTCAATATTTTCTTTTCCCCCATTCTTCAAAGTTTCAGTAATTTTTTTTCCCCCCCCTCATCATTCAAATTTTCAATGATCTTTTTTTTATAATTTTTTTCCTCATCATTCACAGTTTGGCTTGTCATTAGATGTTATCATCATTAAAAATTCTTGCTGTTAAATTTTTTCTTAAATAATTAATAATATAAAAATATTCAATATATAGTGATATCACAATATTGTCCTGCCAAAATAATATCGTGATACAATATACCCCAATATTGCCCAACCTTACAACAAACTAACTCAGCATTCTAACACTAAGTTATTGGTACTAGACAACCGTGAGTGAGAATGTGTGTATGTGTGTGCATGCATGAGCACATGTGCATGTGAGCTTACGCCTGTGTGTATGTGTGTTTGTGCATGTGTGTGTGTGCATGTGTGGCGTAAGACCATTAGGCACGCAGCTTTCATTCTGACATAATTGGCCATTAAATAAAGATAGCCTTGAGTGGTTAGCACTACCTTTAGAGAATGATTTGGGGGTACAATATCTACCCCCTAAACCAACTTCTTCACCAGTTTCAATGTGAACACAAGTCACCACTGTGGAAACACACAATAGTTCCTGATTGAAAAACACTCTGCCAAATAATAATAATAATAATAATAATAATAATTTTTTAGGGAGTTCTCCGTTGACATCACACAATAAATACTAAATTGTTCTCTTATATCAACGCTTTTTTTTTTTAATGAAAGTCACACTGGTTTGACAGTCCTACTGCTGTCCTCATCAGATTACAAAAATTAGTGACTTTGAATAAAAAATGCATTTTTAATTCAAAGTCACTAATTTTTGTAACCTAATGAGGACAGCAGTAGGACCGGCAGGAACATCGTTACTAATTAATAATAATAATAATAATAATAATTACAACCATTTTAGTTTAAGTTATTTGCATCCTCAACTGACTACAGGAATAACACTTCTTGTTGGGAATGGACGCAAAAACAGGACCTCACCAGCTAAAACAGAATAATATTTGGGACTGGGATCTAATCACTGCATAACATGCACGTAAAAGATAACCTAGAAAGGAACAAAGCAATGGCATCAGAAGATAGGCAACATCCTGACCAAGATAATGAGCAGTGAGGTGGATTTGCTGAGTCATCTCTTGAAATATTCTGTCATGCTCGATCACGCTCTATTGGTCCACTAAAAATAGGACCAGACAATTGTAGTTGCAATTTGGGACTGGAATCAAATATGCACTGCTGCCATGGATTCCCAACGGGGGTGTGGTGACATCAGTGGGCAAGAATGGTGGTTTTACACGTGCTAATAGTACATGATTATACTAATGAGAACTATCTCACATTCCACACCACATACTTGACTCAGGTTACAAGTTGTGAAGGGTGAGGAGAGACTATCAGTGGCAGAAATATTCCCCCAACTCTTCCTAAAGGTATCTCTGAAGACCTTCACTGCCAGCAGAGCTACTGTACTGAGATTCCTGTGCCAAATCACGAGCTTCAAAGTTGTCTAGGCCACTTGCAGGAGCTCTGGACCACCGCTACACTCTTGTCTCCTCATTCCACCCCACCTCGTAAACAACTTCCACTTCACCAGCAGTCACCCAAACACAGTAATACAAACACAGCTCAGCGCCGCAGGAGATTCCTGGGGAGACTGACAAGCCTTGCATCCATCTTACTCAGGTATGACAGAAGGTGATGCTGTTAACTGAAGTTAATAGCATTTCACTCATTCACGATGAAGCCAAAATAAAACAACAACAACTATAATTGTAAAAAATAACAAAAAAAATTGTGGTATTATTTAGAAATACAGCTGTGGAAAACTGTATTTATGATCTGATTAGTTAGCAGTAATCTAACCGCGACCTTGCCAAACCATCCACAAGGCAACATTGGGGAGGAATTCCTGGGCAACACTGTTAGCTACTGAAAGAAAGTGTAAAGGATGGAAGAACCAGAGTAGTGGCTTTGACAAAAATAACTTGTACAAGACCAGGATTTCTTATTGCAGAAATAAATGATTACCTTTTCCTATAGTACTAACAAATGACAGTTAGTAGTGCTCGTGTGGTGAGGAATTTCACAGGGGACATTGTTCTCACACTACTAGTGCTACTAATCCCAAATACCACAGCTTTCTAGCTATTATATCTACCTAATAACAAACTAGTAATAATAATAACAAAATAATAATAACAATAATAATAATGACTGATTGATGATGATGATGATGATGATGATGATGATGATGATGATGATGATAATGATGATGATGATAATGATGATGACGATGATGATGACGATGATGATGACGATGATGATGATGATGATGATGATGATGACGATGATGATGATGATGATGATGATGATGATGATGATGATGACAATAATGATGATGATAATGATGATGATGATGACAACCAATACAACAGGTTTACCTGATTTTCTATGGGAAGCACACAGTCAGCCTTATCAGTGAGTTCACGCAGAGCCAGTGTGCTAAAACACAATACACAATCAACAAACAATATAGCTCAGCCCCAACTCTCTTATGGTCCTTATTGTACAGCACCACAGATAAACTCCTCACTAACCACTAACTAAAAGATATTTATTAATGTTGCTGTGACCACAACATCAACAAACAGACATTTTAACACCTTCTTGCACATGAGCTTAAAGGGGGAAGGGTAGTGTGTGTGTATGTGTGTGAGTGTGTGTGTGTAATGAGTAGGTGTGTCTGGGGCTCAGAGCCTGTACGTACAGAGTTGGAGCCCCACTCAGGCAACTTTCCATCTAGTTTTCTTCCTCTGCCTCCCACCAGCCCCACCAGTCCACCCAGCTGTGATTGGGTACCTGGCCATTTGCTTGGGTGCAAATTCAAGGCCTTTTCTCATGAAACAGCAATGGTCCAGGTGGGACTGCGGGTGCCCACACCACTTGCTGTGAGGAAAGGCCTGTTCTCCTGCAGAGTTCTTAGCCCCAGCTCCAGGAGCTTTGCTTGCATGGCTCACAGTGCCTGCTTAGTGCACAGGCATCCTGGCTCTGTCAGGTGCGCGTGACCTGATAGTGGTAGCAAGAGAATTCACATGTGTGTGTAGTGAGTGGTTTGTGTGTGAGTATGTGTGTGTGTGAGTATGTGGGGGGGGGGAGGGATGTATGTTGAGGGGGGGGGGGGGGGGTCGGGGAGGAGACGATAGGGGGGGGGGGGGGCGGGGGGCGGGGGGGGGGGAGGAGAGATACATAAGTTGCATGTGTGTATAATGTGGCTCATTTATGGTGGCAACTCCAGTGGGATTAGATAGATTACAACTCCAATTACTGGATTACTGAACTCTGGAACTTTCCCCCAACTAATAGATATGGGTTTTTGGCAGGTCCCCTGGGAAGAACTAAATCAACCAATCAAATAATTCCAACCAACCAGACATCACCTGCACCTGATCTGATACAGAGTGGCTTTAGAGGCAGTCAGGCTCATGGCTGCACACACATACACAAATGCAAAAATGCAAATTCTCTTGCTGCCGGCTAGGCAATCACGCGCACCTGGCAGAGCCAGGATGCCTGTGCACTAAGCTGGCACTATGAGCCGTGCAAGCAAATCTCCTGGAGCCGGGCTAGGAACTCGCAGGAGAACAGGCCTTTCCTCACAGCAAGCGGTGTGGGTATCCAAAGTCCCACCTGGACCATTGCTGTTGCATGAGAAAAGGCCTTGAATTTGCACCCCAGTAAATGCCAGGTACCCCAATCACAGCTGGGTGGACTGGTGGGGCTGGTGGGAGGCAGATGGAAAATCAGATGGAAAATGCCTGAGTTGGGCTTGAACTCTAGGATCTCAGGCACACCACTACACCACACACATACACACACTGCACACACACACATACACACACTGCACCACATGCACACACACACACATTGCACCACATACACCACTGCACACACATACACACACTGCACCACATGCACACACACACACACATACACACACTGCAACACATACATACACTGCTCACATACACCACTGCACACACATACATATACTGCACACACTGCACACACTGACAAACGTGCATTGCATATATACAGGCTTGAAGTTCCTCAACTCCTAGTCATGGTCAGATGCAAGAATTCTGTCAAGCTCAAAATATGAAGACGGAATGAAATTCTGACTCTGCCTTTCTAACTAGCTTGATTTCAACATGAGCCTCAAACCCTACAGTCTAGTCACTAATGCAAGATTATTTTTTCAAAGCTATCTTTGAAACCTGAGATCGCCGCTTCGAAACTACACTTTCAATTTCTGTTCATGTCCAAAGCCAATAGCAAGTACACACTACCAGTAGTTAGAAGAACAGGTTGTATGATGCTACTAATTAGCGGGTATAATGTACCGTGTAAACTCATCAGCCGTCACTCAGCACCGTGCGTGAGTCATGCACTAAATGAAGCATCAGTGGGTGGAGCCAAAGCATGTGTAAGTTTCGGACGTAACATAGACTAGTGATAGAATGACTCGTTCAAACAAGATGACGGCGAGATATATGTCTCACTGTTTACATAAAGCAATCAACAGAGAAGACATTGAACTCTATACCATCCATACCGAATGTCACAGGCGTCGACAGTGTGCTACAGTGTCACGATCCTCCCCCTTCTTGTAAGGAATGCAAGCAATGTTGTAATATTCCAACCCTTCACCTCGTGACTCTAACACGTCTTCCCAGAGAGTTGGGGAATTGATGACGCTCCCAAAAACATAACAAAAGCAACACACCCACTACGCCACGTGAATACACTTGCCAACATATCAGTCATATGTATGCATGTTAGCAAGTAAGCTCTCATCTCCCTAGCCCTGCTCAGCAATGCTCCGTTTACACCAGACCATTATATAGTACTTAATAGCAACTATACGGGTTTCTTTTCAACACAATAATTCACTTACTGGTGAACATGTGTTCACACCACACACATATAGCATTAACATGTGTTCACACCACACACCTGTAGCATTAACATGTATTCACACCACACACATATAGCATTAACATGTGTTCACACCACACACCTGTAGCATTAACATGTGTTCATACCACACCATGTGTAACATTAACATGTGTTCACACCACACACCTGTAACATTAACATGTGTTCACACCACACACCTGTAGCATTAACATGTGTTCACACCACACACCTGTAGCATTAACATGTATTCACACCACACACATATAGCATTAACATGTGTTCACACCACACACCTGTAGCATTAACATGTGTTCATACCACACCATGTGTAACATTAACATGTGTTCACACCACACACCTGTAACATTAACATGTGTTCACACCACACACGTGTAGCATTAACATGTATTCACACCACACACGTGTAGCATTAACATGTGTTCACACCACACACGTGTAGCATTAACATGTGTTCACACCACACACGTGTAGCATTAACATGTGTTCACACCACACACGTGTAGTGTTAACATGTGTTCACACCACACACCTGTAGCATTAACATGTGTTCACACCACACACGTGTAGTATTAACATGTGTTCACACCACACACCTGTAGCATTAACATGTGTTCACACCACACATGTGTAGCAGTGTTCACACCACACACCTGTAGCATTAACATGTGTTCACACCACACACCTGTAGCTTTAACATGTGTTCACACCACATGTTCGCACCACACACATGTAGTATTAACGTGTTCACACCACCCACACAGTGCACGCATGAAGGCTTCGCTCCACTCAGAGAGTCCGTCTCCACAAACAGATATACTAGTGTTAATTTCCTATACTATTCGAGGCTACAAGGCATGGAATGTGGTACTACAAACTATTCCATTGTTCTCCTGAAAAGCTATTCTATTGTTCTCCTAAAGCATCATTCTTTAATTTTCACCAACTAATTCTTTTTTATATATCTCTGACTGACCTTTTTTTTTTTATTATCTATTTTTAAGAAAATATTTTCTTCAGTGAAGCCTGGAACCAGCCTGAACACTTACCACTAAACCATCAGGAACAAAACAATCGATCTCTTTTATTCTTCATTTCCCTCCATCATTAATAAGAAATGTCAATTGAAATACCACTTATTGATTACCAACATTAATTAATAAGCACTGATATAATGGTGAAACTCCAGAAACACTTGCCACCAGCTCGGTCATATTCATATTGAAATCCCATGAGAATTATGAGTTATGAAACTATGAAAGGAAGTAAGAAAGTATCGCATTTATGTACGTAGCTATGAAACATGAATTTCTACCCCAACACTGAGTCACTGGGTGCAAGATGGCTTTCATTTTCATCACTCATTCAGGACACAGAGTAGAAAATGTGAAATATTTAACTACTACAAGAAGTTACTATTTATATTAAAATTATATTACAATTTGTAGAAAACCAGGAGCATCCCTTGGCAACTACACATATCCATCACAACTGTATCCATCACAGCTGTATCCATCACAGCTGTACCCATCACATCGGTCTCCAGCCAGTGAAATTATGCTGTTTTCAGATATATTTTCAAAGAGCAGGGCAATGAATAATAGCGCCACTTGGACAATGTACAGCTGAAATAGTTCCTAATTGAGTCCCACCATCTCTTACTGCCATTAGTAATTATTAGCCCCCAGCAAACCATCCCACTCAGTCATATATTCACAGTTAGCCCAATAGATAAGAAAATAAAGCAAGGTCAGGTTTAGCTAGTCAGAGAGACTTCACTTACTGGATGAGTCTGCAGCACATGTGAATTAAAAGGAGAAAGCACCAAGTTAGACACAAACCTAGTACAGAAGTTACCATGCCACTAATCTTGTTTAAGTTGGCAGTCTAGAAATTATGGTTCCATGCTGACCACTCCCACCACCTCTTTAGACCTGACCACTCCCACTAACTCTCTAGACCCAAGAAAGGTTGTTCAAATTCTCTTTATCTACTAGTCATAATCTACCATCTTCCTCTACTCCTCAAGTTGATCCCAGAATGCTGGCTCACTCAAGGCATCCATCCATCTGCCATGGCTGGTTGCCTTTATAATCCATTATCTGCCTTATCTTCATGCTCCTTGTGGGTACAGTGTGGGTGTGTCCCCAGTGGGTACTGTGTGGGTGTGTCCCCAGTGGGTACAGTATGGGTGTGCCTGCTAACATACCTGTGACAACAACTCAACTGCCTGCCCTAATGTTTCCATGTGGACTTCAGAAAAACAAATGTGAGATTCAGAAAACACACATACATACACACACACACACACACACACACTCTACATAACTGCTTACTTTTAAACCAGAACTTCACTACCATTCCATTGTGCTAGTAATAACACGGCTTTGAATGAATAAACAACTCCACTCTTCACAATAGCTAGTCGGAATGCACATAGCCCGCACGTACATGCAGACATATGTGACCGGTTTTGTGAAAATCGGCCTAAACGCGGCATCTAAAGTTTTCTAATTTATTCTACCAGTAGGCTGCGCCGGGGCCTTGGGATGCCGTCTTCCTAATGTGGAAGCTGTAGCACAAGCCGTTTTCGCCCTACGCACTACAACACTTCAGTATTTTTGCTAAACTTATTATTGCTGATTTCGAAAAAACGCCGGGTAAAGGCGTTGCTAAGGTCAGGGGGCGTGCCTTGTGTCCGTATACTATTACTGCGTGTCTCCGGGACACTATGGAATAAACCGGTTACAGGCGGATTGAAAGAAGTCTAAAAGGCTTAATGCAGGGCTCCTTAAGAAACTATGATGGCGAGAATTGCGTGAGTACGTGAATTATGTAGAATAGTAAGTGAATTAGTTAGCTACAGTTTTTCCCCCGCTGTTAGTGAAAAGCCCGCCAATAATTTCTTAGCAACTCTCCGTACACGAGTCCAACCGGCTAGTGTTTCTAGCCTCCTAGTGTGAGTTCTAGAGCACGCCAGAGCTTACAACTGCGTCATAAGCTAGAGCTAACTGGTGTCTATCCATTTCTGCCATAAAAAAATTTTCGAAAAAAATCGACCCATAAGGCTTTACCCCGGGATACTGAAAAAAATTGTTTGCCGCGTTTAGGCCGATTTTCCCAAAACCGGTCACATATACCCCGACATACGGTCTCAACCACCATAATGCCACGCCCATACCACACCCCTGTCATGCCTACGATGATGTGACAATATTCCTAAACTCAGTTCATCTTGCCATATCACCAAGCACATGTGTCCCACAGCTCTCATGGGTGCCACGCCCACCCTGCTCGCTCACACACCAACCTGTTGTACGGTGAAGTGATGACGTCATCTTCCGCTGACGGGAATACGGCAGTAGTGAATCTGTACACTTCAGGATATTCGTCCCTCAACAGCTCCAGCACTTTAGTCCCCACCCCTGACCCTGTACCTGTTGCCATGGAGAAAAAACAAATCCAGGTAAGTTGAAAATAAAGAGACCAAATGTAAAACATCCGCACACGCAAAGGTACACCAAAAGGCCTTTTATGTGTCTCTTCTCAAGTGAAGGAAGGTTCAGTTCAAATGCCATCTATCATGTAGAATGCATTTCTGTCTTTCCTCTTGCTCTATAACAGCAGCTGCATTCTCAGTGCAGTGCTGCCACTCTCTTCACCCAGCCTAGATAGACTACAGTTCGTGTCAACACATAGTTTTTTCCCACTACTGATGATTCTTATGGTTTCCTGCTATTATTAAACCACCATACTACTAGAGGAAGCCAGACACAGCTGGAATCTCACAATCTTGCCCTACAGAATCACTACAGTATGGTACTTCCTCAATTCATCACATCACAGGTTGTAGCTGCAGAGGACAAATTTGTAGCAGAACAATAGCTAGAAAAATCCCTTAACAACAAACACCTCCAAACATTTAACATTAAATGATAATTACAATAATTTCTTGGATGCATCAGACAAACACACACACACACACACACACACTGGACAAGTGGATATCGTGGTGAATTGTGTTTCTGTAGCAGTACTGTTTCATTCTTTCTATTTTTATTGTTTGTGTCAGTTTTGTACAAGCCAGTGTGTCAGTGTGTGCTCATTGAATCAGAGAGGAGTGTCTAATAGCACACTAATAGAGTCATTCATATAGTTTTGAAGTAGCAAGTAACACAAAAGTACAGCATCAGTGAAGGTAAAGACAGTTTAAACTCGTTCTTCGTGGTTTCTCTTCAAAATTTCAAAGACGTTAAAGGACATTGCTAAAACTTCAGGGGATTAGAAACAATTTAGGGGCCATTGCCTCTGTACAAGTAAAAATAAGACCTCCACTATCCCAGAGATTTAGTATTACAGAGATCAATTCACATATTCATATAATACCAAACTACTATACCAGCTAACATGCTTGAATTAGAGATAGCAGCTAGCAATTGAATTCTCCCACCTTCAGGTTGAATGTGTGAAGTTGCTCTGACAGTCAGCTAGAGAACTTCAATGAAAGTGTGTTCCAAGTGCATAATTAAGTGGTGCCAGACACTCAAAGTGAAGTCCTATCCCTTTACTCGAGTTCATTAAAATATTGCACCACAGAGAAACTAACACGTCCAAACATACACACACACTCTCACACACACACACAAGTGCCACCTTCACACCTCCTTAGAGACGTACCTCCTCCCATGGAATGCAGGAGGAAGAATGACTGCAGGCAGTCGCAGTGCTCTGCCTCCTTCCTGAATGTCTCTAACAGCTGGTCCCTGTGCCGATTGCCATATAATTTATTGCCCACAGCCCTGTATGGGAAAATAAACCACTCACTAGCTGATGGACCTGTATGTATTCCTTTACTACTCTATAGATGCACTACCAGAGAACAGAAGGCCGACTGGTGCGTAATCAGACATACAGAGCAATAATGGCTGGTAATTAAGTTATATTGCGTTCTTTTAATGACGATTCAGTCATTCTTGGCTGAAACAATATGACAATAGCATATTTTCTCCTTCTAACAGACAATTGTCTGTTAGAACGAGAAAATTTGCTATTAGCAGTAAGGCAAGCTACTGACACGAACATATAGAGGACAAGCTATAAAGTGGGTGGAGCTTTCAAAGGGCGAGAAAAGCTCTGTGCAGAAGTCACAATCATAGGACATCTTCTGTTCCTTGTCATAAAATACAAGAAGTCAGGAGAAAAAAATTGTCTTTGCATTGCAGGGCAAACAGAGCTCCACATACCATCATCAGTCAACTCTTCCAGACGCTGAATTATGGTAGTTTTACTCTGAGACACACAATGACTGTCTCTACCAGTTCTCCATTCCTTCCCTTCTCTGCAGCCCACAAACCCACCAGTTGTTGCCTGACCCAGAAACATCAGTGATGAGCTTCTGGTGGTCAAATATCTCTCCCAAGGGTCCTCGCAGAACTTCACCAACAACACCTTCCTCCATGTCTACAAGCACCGCCTGTGACACACACACACACAAACAATCAAACAAACACACTTTAAGGCACAAGGCACCTAAAAGTTCCTGATACAGTTGGCTGTTGTGTGTATGTGAGTGTGTATGTGCTGTGTGTGTGTGTGTGTGGGGGGGGGGGGGGGGGGGGGGGGGGAAGAGAGAGAGAGAGAAGAGAGAAGAGAAGTGGTGGTTGTTGCACTAGTATGTGGGTAGTGGTATAATGGTGTGCCATATAGTTGAGGGCAGGATAAGATAGAATGGCCTCCCTCTAGACCTCCTCCACTGGTAGTGCATTAAACCAGAACCCACACCACTAGCAGAGAATTACCAGCTGCTTCCTCTACTGTCTTCCCCCTCCCTTATTAACCCTCAGCGCTGCGCCCAGAGGGTTACAGTAGTCCTAGTGTCATTCATTCATTCATTCTGTCACTCTGTCTGTCAACAGGCCACTTCTGGAAGGTAGGAACCAGCCAGGCTTTGAAAGCGGCATCAAACAGCAGTATTTCACGAAGTAAGTTCCTTTAATATGCCAGAATTTTGATTTTGGACTTCATTTTCCAGAAAAAAGCGAGTCTTTCCAGAGCCGTGCGATCGTAGGCTTACAGCGGGAACCGCCCCTTAAAAAACGTGCTTGTCACGTGAGCCAGCTTGCAGGTAGCAAATCACTTTTTACATGCATTCAGCGTGAGGTGATGCGTTGCATAGTCGTTGAGTGAGCAAGTACCTAACACAATAGTCTCTGGTTCGAATCCTCGTCGATGGTATTGTTTTTTTTTTATCTTTTTTTTTCATCCTGTTTTTTTTTCTTTTTCCTTTTGTCTTCTTGCCTTATTTTCCTCTTCCTACTGTTTTTATTTCTTTTCTACCTTTTCCTTTCATTTCCTCTTTCTTTCCTGTACTGTTTTTCTTTCTTTCTTCTTCCTTTTTCTTTTCTTCCTACCTATTTTCATTCATTCCTCTTCTTTATCATACTAGCTAACTAGCGCTGAGGGTTTGCACTTCAGTGCTCTAGTTTTAATCAGTGTGAAGTTCAATAAATTAACAAATACCAGTAATAAATGAAGTCAGTGTCAATGCCTGACTAACTGACCACTCAGAACTACAAGATCACCGACTTCTCTCTCTTAGTTATTACAATGTATATATAGCCCAAACTGAAACCACAACCACATTACCACAACCCTTTCCTACCCCCCCCCCCCCCCCCCCTCCCCACCGCTCCCCTCTAGTAATGATAATGTATAACTGATAACTGGTGAGTGAGTGAAGCAAGTGAGACACTCACATGGGGCATGCTTATTTATTTAAGTACAACCCTTTTTTCGCCAGCGTGATGAATTACGTAACTTGGTAAAGGGTCTTGATAAAATAACAAAGTAATGAACTTGTCAACCTTATGAGTTGCTGGCCTTGAAAAGCAAGCTACATGTAGTCTTGGAGCAGAACTTAGTGCCTGAATGTTTGTAAAAGCATAGCAGACCCAACAGCACTATCACCTCTTCATCGTCATTGAATGGGAGGTCAAGTTAAAACATTTCAATTTCAACAACTATATAAATTATACCAAGGGCCATAGCTCATACTTATCACATTCGAGCTCGCTCGCCATTTGTGCTGAAGCACACCACTAGTTATATATGTTTGGACGTACGCATGTCAATTTTATACTTTGATCCTCACATTTTTGTGTTTGCTTGATGGACATCATCCATAACTCCACTAAAACTATCTTTCTGTGTATTATCCCAGGAAATTTGTTTACCCCTGTATGATCCGAATTTTGTGGGACACACCTCACTCTCCCTCACACGTAGCAACACAAGACTTCTCTCGGTGACTTGGCATATTGGGCAATGGACTTTAAAGTAAGAACAGCTGTGAGAAGCAACACATTAACTAAGACAAGGTATCACCGCCACTAATTCTAGATAATGAACTCCAGTAAAGCACAGTGATTAAAAATAATTCTTGCTTGAAATGCAGCAGTAACAGTTTCATATTAGCAAATGTTCTTGTTCTAGCAGCCAACATTGTGTTAATTATAACTTAACCCTAACATAATTTTACATCTGCTGCTTCGGTAAGAATCTTTTGAAGAAAATAAATATTATTAGCTTAAAAGCCAGAGTTGAGAGTGAAAATAAAGCCTGAGAGTGCAACATCACTCTGAAGTGGTTTATTCTATGCTAGATATCTTCACTGCAGTAGTTAGTTCCAGGGTTTGTAACTCATGGTGCTTTAAATCTACAATATAGGAGGCTACCTTTCTACTCTTGTGTTATGGAGTCCATGCCTGAGGCAGGCAGTCAAGAGAAGAGGTTGCCTGAAGTCCTGCAATCACTGTGTTCCGGTTATACCATGAGGGAGTCCCTGCAATTATTGTAAGCTCCCCCCCCCCTCCCCCCCACACACACAGTTAACTAAGGGCAATAAGCTTGAGCATGCAATGCACTCACCACCTACGTAAAATAACACTGTGTAGATATCTAGCATATATATAATACTTATAGCACGAGTCAGAGTACAATATGGGAAAATATTTTACGAGCACGCAAAATATTTTCACGAGCCAAAGGCGAGTGAAAATGTGGCGTGAGAGTAAAATATCATTCCCATATTGTACGACGAGTGTGATAAGTGATTTATTGCATCTTTGAAATTTTTCTCAACCGGTTACAATACAATTTTCATTGATTTTACTCGCTACGCGCGCGCTACAAGTAGCGTACAATATAAACCGTACAATATGGGAGAATACAGAACGCTCGCGTGATGCGGAAATATTCAAGTAAAAATATCAAAGCTGCAATAAATATATATATATATATATATATGTATATATATATTATATATCCCTAACTGAAGCTTAACCATACCTTACCATAACCACCTGACTTCAGCCTCATATATTCAACTCCACACAAAGCTAGAAAGGAAATAGCTAGCTCACATTTCTGTGTCTTTAGCTCACTCCCTCTCTTCCCACAGGTCACATATTATTGCTAGTCTGTATGTGGAGTTATGACAACAGCACACAAGGCACAAATGGAGGAATTGAAACCATCTCAAACTAGCGGAATGTGTTAGTACTAGGAGTGTAATTCCACCTGTATCTACACAGCCTTACAAACACTTTCATTATTAGCTACGTAAATTTCTTCACAACCACTCCCTCCCCAAAACTCCCTCTCGCTAATTACTAAACTGCACAGGGAGATAATATACTACCAATCTTACATGCAGAGCTAGTTGTCAACTCAGGGTATGGGGTAATCATATTCAATATTACCAATCTGGATAAATATCATATTCCAGCTCAAGACACCCTCATGCAACAGTACTTTAATCATCTAACTAGTGAGGCTCACTAGCCACAGGTGCTGGAGCACACCACTAGCTTTAGTGTACCTGCTCCCCCACACCCCTGTAGATATTTTAGCAGCTGGTGTAGACCTGTTCTCTGGCTAGCTTATCAGAGAAAGGCAGCCCTGTAAAAACCACGGGAAGGAGGAGTTGGGTTTGAATTCTTCAAAAAGAAGGGAAAGTTCTGTAAACTCTGCAGGCAGTCTATTAAAGCCATAATCATGTGCTATATGACGTTAGCTTGTTAGGTATTCTTAAAGCTTAATTTTGTTATTAATGAAGGTCAACAAGTGGGGACAAAATGAAAGCCCCCTTAAACCAACTCCTGCTGCTTAGATTTTATTATGAATACTTCGCAACAGAGAAAGAAAACAACAACAACAACAACAACAACAACAACAAAGCCAAGCATTCTTTCTCTTTGCTCTTAATGTTTGTGTAGCATGTAGTATCTCGAGTCTTTCAGAGAACAGTAACAGTTATTCACAAGATATGTTTGCTTCAGAAAAGCCTTATTTTCAGCAATTGACTGTAACCACAGTCCATGCCTAATAACCCCACATCAACCCCACATCAACAACTCACAGGGCATGAGCATTCCTTACTGATCACACCATTAGCTGGTGATATGGAGAGAACACATTGAAAGGTAGAAAACCAATGAGGCATTAGTTCATAGCATAAAGCCTTAGATTTCTCACAGTTTGCAGGAACAGCAGTCTCACCATGATAGCTAGCTATCACCTCTACCTGGGTTTCAAACATTGTTTTATGTAATGATACATATGATCCACATGTGATCCACATGTGATGTACATGTGATGTAGGTACGTTAATTAGTAGATTAAAATGTCGCAATGTCGCGATGTCACAGATGCATCTGTGGCACTGAATTGTCAATTAGAATTTAGCAAATGGAAGTTGCCATAATGAGGTGTTGGTAGATACTGTCAGAGTTCCCTGAAGTTATTCTTCCGGCCAAGTCTTGTGGTGTTTACATGGCAAAATAAACAAAGTCACTTTTTACACATTCCACAGAAACTGAGTCATTCATAAAGCTAGCTGGACCAGTGAACTGACCTTATTCCAGTCTCTCTCTACACTTACCCTAGCTTTCAGAGCAACTATCTTCCCTTTACCATCCCGTAAAGGTAGGTCAGCCCATGGAGTGTGTCTAAAGGACATGAAGAAGTTATAAAACACCACACTCAGCAAGATAGCTATACACCACTGTATTATATCACATGTTGATCACATGTACATCACATGTGAAGCCAGACACTAAATTCAAGCCAATGACATAATATATATGTATATATATATATATATAGTACATGAGTCAGAGTGTGATATGGTGAAATATTTCATGAGCAGGTAAATTTATTTTCACAGAGCCAGAGGCAGTGAAAATAAATCCTGAGAGTGAAATATCTTGCCATATCACTCTGACTAGTGTAATAAGTGGTGTATTCCACACTAGATACCTTCACTACAGTAGTTAGTACTAGAGAGGAAAGGTAACTTTTAGCTTAAAGTTGGTTGTAGGGGCTACCCACACCCCCCAGCTGATATTTTAGCAGCTGATATTTTAGCAGCTGTTGTTCTAACTGGGTTGGGTAGGCTACACCCCGAGGAAGGTAGCTGTAAAAACTAAGAAAATTTACTAGTTTGGCAGGTTGCTATAACTACAAGGGTAATGAGTGTGAAATAACACTAGTACAGTGTGAAATAACACCTTGAAATAATGTGAGTTATTCACTACCTAAAGATATCATTGTGAAGATATCTAGGGTGGAATAAATAAATATATACATGACCCAGGTACATGACCCTTGCTATGAAACCAAGCAAGCTCATTACCCCAGTAGCTATAGCAACCTGCCAACCCCCTTACAGGGGGGGGGGGGGGGTTACAGCTACCTACCTTACCTTTGGTGTAGCCTACTCAACCCAGTACCTTTGGTGTAGCCTACTCAACCCTGTTAGAACAGCTGCTAAAATATCTGGGGCTGGAGGGAGCCCCTTGAACCAACTTCACAAGTGAAACTACAGTAATGAAGATATCTAGAGTGGAATAAACCACTTATTACACTCTGGCAAAGCGGTATGGCTAGATATTTCACTCTCAGGCCTTATTTTCACTCGGCCCTGGCTTATGAAATAAATTAGCCTGATCTTGAAATATTTCACCAAATCACACTCTGACTCATTGGTACATCTATATCTACCAAGTATATACTGATCCATGTAACTGCCTATATCTTACATTGCAGCTTTACCATGACTCAAATTGCATGGACAGTATAGTTGAGACCTTTTATTAGCTCGCCGTAGTGAAAGACGTTTACGTCCATGGACCTTTTCAGTTTCTTAAGACTGAACACAAACTAACTAACCATCTTTCCTAATTGACTTCTTCTACATAGCAACGAGTCTATGAGCAGTATAACTAACTGCTCAAGATATGCTTTATCTGATAGCAAAATAAAGATGCATAGAGATTAGACAAGATAACTTCTGCCATGAGAAACAAAACAACAACAACTACTACTATAGCTGTGGCAATGCTTAGTGTATGTATTTGTATAATAACAGTCTCCCCCACAAGGTTTATCTCCAGCCTTTGTCAGATCATGCATAGTAAACAGGTACAACGTTCATCATTTCCAGTACAATTTGGTTGTGGGACATTGGGTAGTTGATAAATCCAGAACTGTCTTGGAGCTTTCAGGACTGTGGTTTGTCAATCATTATTGGTGCCACACGCGCGCGCACACACACACACACACGACAGCAATAGGAGCTAGACTCGATTATATTATAAAATGATTATTGGGCAAGCGAAGTGAACCACTCTCAAACGAGTCTCAATTGAGATTTTGGCATATATATATATAATATATGGCAAAGTTCAAAGAGGTCAATGTGTGTCCAAGTTTCGCAAGACTTAGTAATTTCTGTACACAGTCAGTGAAGTTCTTTCTCCAGTAAATTTGTTTAGTGATTTAGTGATAGGATGCGGAGGAATGTACAATCTTTCATGAACCTGTGCGTGTGTGTGTGCGTGTGTGTGTATGTGTGTGGCAACATAATCACAAACATTAAACAAGATTTCCAACTACTTGTCCACAAATAAAGGAGAGAGTTAAAGAGAAACTCTTTGAAATAACGCAGTAAACCTGTTCCACTATAGTGATGTCAGAACTGAGATGAAGAAACTACTCGATAGGCAAAGGCCACAAGCATGGGCTGCTACTATAAAAGGGACCCTGTGCTGAAATGTAAACATAAACTACATAGTGGTGTGCCTGAGCAAGTGGCCAGTGAGCCAAACACCACAACAAAGGCTACAGAACTTGTTTACCTGAAGTTAACATCCTATCTTCAACTAGGAAAGCATCATTCAGTCCATTTAAAAAAAAAATTTTTTTATTGTAGCCATTCACCACCCGTAGCTCCTGACAAAAACAACAACAGTAAATGGTCAAGTTAAAAAAAAAAATGTCCAGGTAAAGGGTCTTAACTTTTAAGCCTAATCCTTAGTCCTTTAGTACCAAAAGAAGCTGAGGGCTAGCCTAAACACCTGTATTTTAAAAGGAATCCCCACGCATCTAATTATTCACCCTTCTTGCTTGCCTCACCAACCAATCAATCAACTATCCAATCAATCAATTGTATAAAAATCAACAATTAATACCAACATAATAATAACTTGTATCCTCCCTACCTCTCCCCCCATTTCATATGGCATCTCTCTCTCCATAATAATGTACCAAGTGGTTTAACGGAACCTTACCAAGTGGTTTAACGGAACCTTACCAAGTGGTTTAACGGAACCTTACCAAGTGGTTTAACGGAACCTTACCAAGTGGTTTAACGGAACCTTACCAAGTGGTTTAACGGAACCTTACCAAGTGGTTTAACGGAACCTTACCTAGTGGTTACCTTACCTAGTGGTTTAACCTTACCTTAGTGGTTTAACCTTACCTAGTGGTTTAACCTTACCTAGTGGTTTAACCTTACCTAGTGGTTTAACCTTACCTAGTGGTTTAACCTTACCTAGTGGTTTAACCTTACCTAGTGGTTTAACAGTACCTAGTGGTTTAACAGCACCTAGTGGTTTAACCTTACCTAGTGGTTTAACAGTACCTAGTGGTTTAACCTTACCTAGTGGTTTAACAGTACCTAGTGGTTTAACAGTACCTAGTGGTTTAACAGTACCTAGTGGTTTAACAGTACCTAGTGGTTTAACAGTGCCTTACCTAGTTACCTAGTGGTTTAACCTTACCTAGTGGTTTAACAGTACCTAGTGGTTTAACAGTACCTAGTGGTTTAACAGTACCTAGTGGTTTAACAGTACCTAGTGGTTTAACAGTACCTAGTGGTTTAACAGTACCTAGTGGTTTAACAGTACCTAGTGGTTTAACAGTACCTAGTGGTTTAACAGTACCTAGTGGTCCTATGGTTTAACAGTACCTAGTGGTTTACCTTACCTGGTGTCCACGTTGCGGAAATACCCACTCATAGGTTCATCGTACACACCTCTCTGCAATCAGAGGGGAGGAGTCACGTCATAGTTAGCCCAACCCACACACACATCCTACCACATCTGTTCACCACACTATAATCTTAGCATAGACTACTCACATAGGAACCTGACAGTCTACTAGCACGTGCATCCATAGGAACCTGACAGTCTACTAGCACGTGCATCCATAGGAACCTGACAGTCTACTAGCACGTGCATCCATAGGAACCTGACAGTCTACTAGCACGTGCATCCATAGGAACCTGACAGTCTACTAGCACGTGCATCCATAGGAACCTGACAGTCTACTAGCACGTGCATCCATAGGAACCTGACAGTCTACTAGCACGTGCATCCATAGGAACCTGACAGTCTACTAGCACGTGCATCCATAGGAACCTGACAGTCTACTAGCACGTGCATCCATAGGAACCTGACAGTCTACTAGCACGTGCATCCATAGGAACCTGACAGTCTACTAGCACGTGCATCCATAGGAACCTGACAGTCTACTAGCACGTGCATCCATACAGTAATTGATGTGATGTATGATGTTTAGGCTTTGAAAAAAAACTTGTTCAGGAAAAAAAATTATCCTAAATTTAGACTTTCACCAAACAGACTCCCATAGCACAAAATGGTGAGTGAGCCTACCTAGTTACGCTACATAAATTATGGTATTATAGCAGTTAACCATTAATTTTTGTTAGCTAACAATACAGAATTACATACCCACCTCAGTTTACAGAGAAGTGGTAGCTTTAATTCTGACCATCTGAATTACCCCATGGCAACTAAACTAACAAGCACATAGCTACTTATAAAAAAAGATATATATATATATATTTTTTTTTTTTTAATTAAAAAAAAATTAAAAACAGCAAAAATTTTAAAATTTATGTCTGGTAAAGGGATTCAATTCCATAGTAACCACTCACAACAATTTTTTTGACTTGGAAAATAAAAAGCATTTCTAGAGAACTTTCGCAGTTTTGAGCCTAACCCTAAAATAAGACTTGCTTACCTCTGTAGTACTGAAACAAACTGGGGGCTAGCCAAAAAAGCTGTATTTTTTTGAGAAAAAGATCCCGTGCGTGTGTTTAAGGGGCATACGTACAATCCATACATACAGATATAGAACATAAACTGATTCTCAAATGTCCACCCATAATACTGTCTCACTCGCTTCATTCACTCACCAATAAATGAACTATGGTCAGCCATTTAAATTAATTGCAGATAATAACAACAATAATAATAACAATAATAATAATAATAATAACAGCAATAATAACAATAATAATAATAATTAATAATAATAATAATTAATAATAATAATAACAACAACACCAACCTATGAAATATTCCAGTAAAATTGTTTTAGACTTGACGTCATGTATTTTCATCTTTAGCAAATTGACCTGACAAAAGGTTCAGATGTTGTAATTACCATAGCTGTAGCATTAAGCACCAGGAGTGTTTAATGCATCCTTATTCAATAGACTGATAAAATAAACAAACAAACAAACAAACAGACTTACAGCATTGTTACACGCATGCTCCTTCAAAGCAAGATCCCAAAATCTGCAGCCAATCTAAACACAACAACTGGATTAACCTCTCTCCTTCAGACCCCGGGATAAAACCAAGGACAAACATCTCTTCTTTAGTAGGCAAGTCAAACATCAGTCCTGGTTAGCTGTAATTTTCAATATGAAGTATTTTAACAAACTTACTTGATTTCCACATTGGCCCACTGTGGAAATATAAACTATCAATATCACGTACAGTAGCAAAACACTCTGTTACCTTGGACAACAATGGACTGGGTCATCCTGCTAAGGACGCCATAATTCTTCTGACTTTTTTTGTGAAAGTACAACAGCGATACTTTACCTATATTAGCAGCCGTTTGGTTGGTGGTTGGTGGTAATGTCACGCGAAATTTGGTCCCCCGCCAAATACGGTCCGGCTGGACTGAAATTGGCAGCCAAAATAGGTCCGCCCTGCTAATTTCGGTCCGCTCGAATTAAGTAAAAAATTGAATTATAGAGTCTTGGTGGATTCCAATCCTGTGGTTGATATTGACACGTACTTTTGTTGTTGTTTTTTTACTGGGTCTTATTGTTAAAAGTTTGAGATAACAACTACAGTCAATTGATAGTAGCTATAACTAAAACTATTCATAATATTGAAGAAAAATTAGCTAAATCTTCAAGGGAAAAAACTAAAACTAAGCATTTAAGATACTTTTATATATTATTATGAGTAGTTTTAGTTATAGCTACTATCAATTGACTGTAGTTGTTATCTCAAATTTTTAACAATAAGACCCAGTAAAAAAACAACAACAAAAGTACGTGTCAATATCAACCACAGGATTGGAATCCACCAAGACTCTATAATTCAATTTTTTACTTAATTCGAGCGGACCGAAATTAGCAGGGCGGACCTATTTTGGCTGCCAAGTTGTTGTTTTTTTTTTTATATACTATACTCATAATATTGAAGAAAAATTAGCTAAATCTTCAAGGGAAAAAACTAAAACAAAGCATTTAAGATACTTTTTAGTACTGGAATCTCTCAACCAAACCACACTAATAGCATTATTGGATGATGACTGGGAATTAAAAGGGAGATGCTTCAGTTTGGATATACATGAAGGCATTTACAAGTTTCAAAGAATATTTACAATTGTATAAATTTGCAATAGATAGCGATGTACTAGCTTTTTAGATAACTGGGTTCCAGAGTTTCTAACAGGAATGTTTGTTGGATATATAGCTATATGTTTTTCCACACCAAAATACATCATCTAAAGTTTATAATTATTGAGACCAAGGGTTAGTTAAAAATGTTACTGTTCCAGTTAAATGTTACTATTAAAAATTGTGATTAAAAAAGGAGAAAACTTCATAATGACTTTCATAACTTATGGTCATTACATTACTGATTTGGATGAGAGATCTGAATTCTAGCATCATGCCACAGTGATCCCACTTCTGGACATTTAGGCACGAAAAAGACTTTATCAAGAGTTAGTGAGCGGTTTATGTGGCAGGGAATGGTCAATGATGTTAATAAATTGGTAAGCAAATAAATAAACTCATACAGCAGTGAGTGTGGTCAACTGATAACAAAGAGTGTTGTTATTTTTTAATTGTGATATATCCAGGTTAGTAATTGTGATCTGTGCCATGGCAAATTATGCCAATCTACTCCAGAGCTCCATCCAGTACCAGTTGTGTCAATGGTACCACATTGGTATTGACTTCATTGGCCCAATCTCTCCTGCATCACATCAAGGAAACAGATACATCTTGACTATAACTGATTATTTCAAAAATTTTGTTGAGGAAGTTCCTATGAAACGTAAATATTTTGATAATGTAGCTGCTGCATTGTTCAAGGTAGTCAAACATATGCACTATGATGAAGTCTTGAAGCTTATAATTTATTGAATATACTATTATAGGTATTTATGAGAATGGGAATTTGAAAGGTAAGCTCATCAACAAGAAGTACTAAAGAGCAGTCTAAACATATAACTATACTGATATAACTCACCACCTCCAGTTAATCACACAATTGATTTTTTTCCTTCGGGCTAGGTGGGACTAAATTTGGCAAAGCGGACCACATCTGGCAGCCATATTTAGTCCGCCCGGACTGAATTCGGCAGCCAATTGTGGTCCCGGACAGTTTTTAGCAGCCAATTTCAGTCCGGGGGACCGATTTTGGGTAGGACCCGATTTGGCGTTATGTTTTCTTCTTAATACATAGTTAATACATGAAAGCTAATACATAAATAAATTGCAGGTTCCAACAGTTTAAAACAACATTAATAGAAAGAACAAAGCAATAGCTGCAAGAGCCATCCAAAGAGAGGACTTGTGGTGAACACTGGGGGAATCATCAGTCACCAGAAGAGGAGAAGGACCCTCATCTGTGCCTTCATTCGTTGATGAAGGTGGTGGTTGTGTGGGCACAGCAAGATCTATACACATCAAAACAAAAAAGATTGCACGAAGCATTGTATTATATTAAAGTAATTGCTGGAGTAGCAGTGTTTTATGAAAATGCAAGCTGGAAGAAAACATGCAGAGTTTGTACCATCAACATGTACCTAGCCTGAGGCAATAATAAATAATAAAACATGTATCCTTAAGGTAATGCAATTTTTGCAAATTAGATAGCTCAATGAATATACCAAAGCCACCCTAAACATCACTCACTGTCAATTCGGTAGACGTAGAAGCCTGGTCTGTCATAGCTTTGTAGATTTGATCTGCTTTGTATTCCCTGACTTGATGCATCGCGCAACGATGCGACAAGGAAGTATCCAACACCGTCTCCCGAGTTAAATCCAACTTCAGCAGCTCTGGCTAGGTCAACTTCCCGATAAAACAAGGCTACATAGGTGGTTACTCCATCAGTGGCAATGATAGCCTGGAAACTGTTGTCTGCCTGCAATCTAGGTACTGGGAACCATTCCTGGACATCGTTCCAGGTCACAACAATGGCGTATTCGGGATCAAATATGACGTTCATTTCTTGCAATACTATACTGTACACTTGATACATTAACTCAGGGTCAGAGGTCACTCTGTAGAAAATGCCTCCCCGACTGGCTGTATCAAAGACTTGCCACAAGACAGCAACAGATGGTGGGACGTTGCTTGCTGGGAAAGGAACTATTGGGCATGCCGTGCACGTACTTTGGAAGGTGATGAGTCCGTTTGTGTGGACATAGGCAACATTCTGCATGGTCCCAAAGAAAGGAAGAGGCGGATCAAGAGTGATGGGTGAGCTGACCTGGTAGGTGCCAGTAATTAAAGTAGCATCACCGTAAAAGGGTCCAAAATCAGCAATTCTATCAACTTGGAGGTTAAAAGATAATAATAATAATATCAGCTAATAGTGATATGATTTGAACTTACTGATGGAAACATCTGTTGGTCCTGTTCCAAAAGTGAGTGGTGCTGAAAGAAATTTTTAATTCAAAATGATTGTTACGCACTTCTTAGTCACAGCTAAATAGCTGCATGTTATCCTTCTATCTTAGCAATATAGAACTTAGTCAAAGTAATATTTTCAATTCATTGATCATTACCACCACAGCCTCGTAATTGAGTGTTGCCATCCATTTACTACAGGACGAACATGGCATACTTGGTTTACTTGAATGTCTGATATGTTTGTGCTAGTTCCTCAAATACAATAGACTATGTGAAGTATAAATGAATTAAAATATTATATGTTAGTCTTCTTTGCATAGGGCAAGAGAAATATTATCAATGGTATATATTTATATCAAATATCAATTTTAACATGTGGTATCAATTCTAACACAGGGTAGTCACAGCACATGTTGTATCAATTCTAACACAGGGTAGTCACAGCACATGTTGTATCAATTCTAACACAGGGTAGTCACAGCACATGTGGTATCAATTCTAACACAGGGTAACCACAGCACATGTGGTATCAATTCTAACACAGGGTAGTCACAGCACATGTTGTATCAATTCTAACACAGGGTAGTCACAGCACATGTGGTATCAATTCTAACACAGGGTAGTCACAGCACATGTTGTATCAATTCTAACACAGGGTAACCACAGCACATGTGGTATCAATTCTAACATAGGGTACAAGTCAATTGGTCTGTAAATTATTGGTGACACGAGTGATTTAGCTGGAGCTAACTGGTGTCATTTTAGTAATCGCTCTGTCTGAACAGATAGACCCACTCACTTTCAATTATCACTGATACAAACAGTTCACACTGAACAAGCAAGTGAATAGGTAAAAAATCATCAGGAGATCACCGCTTGTAATGCCATACCTTCAATGATGCAGCGCACACTTGCAGCTGCTGTGGGGTTGGTACATCCAGGCCCCACAGTCTGATTCACTGAGCAATCTTCCAGTGAAGTTTCTCTACCACTACACGCCACATCAGTGTCGAGTGATATTCCAGCGTAGGTCACCGAGAGGTCAGGATAGACTTCAGTCCCTGTAATAGACAGATCAAGCATATTAATAAATCTACCGGCTAAAACTAAGAGATGAGTCATATCCTACTTGTTTGTAATATTCATAAATCCTCGGCATAGGAACTGTAGCAGCTGTGGCGGCCATGGCCACTACACTTTTGTGGAGACAATCTAAATCCGCTCAATCACTCTTGCACATGAGCAGTGTATCAGACAGCAGTGTATCAGACAGCAGTGTATCAGACAGCAGTGTACCAGACAGCAGTGTACCAGACAGCAGTGTATCAGACAGCAGTGTATCAGACAGCAGTGTATCAGACAGCAGTGTATCAGACAGCAGTGTATCATGACAGCAGTGTATCAGACAGCAGTGTATCAGACAGCAGTGTATCAGATAGCAGTGTATCAGACAGCAGTGTATCAGACAGCAGTGTATCAGACAGCAGTGTACCAGACAGCAGTGTATCAGACAGCAGTGTATCAGACAGCAGTGTATCAGATAGCAGTGTATCAGACAGCAGTGTATCAGACAGCAGTGTATCAGACAGCAGTGTACCAGACAGCAGTGTACCAGACAGCAGTGTATCAGATAGCAGTGTATCAGACAGCAGTGTATCAGACAGCAGTGTATCAGACAGCAGTGTATCAGACAGCAGTGTATCAGACAGCAGTGTATCAGACAGCAGTGTATCAGACAGCAGTGTATCAGACAGCAGTGTATCAGACAGCAGTGTATCAGACAGCAGTGTACCAGACAGCAGTGTACCAGACAGCAGTGTATCAGACAGCAGTGTACCAGACAGCAGTGTACCAGACAGCAGCAGTTGTAATCACGACAACCAGCCAGTGTATCAGACAAGGCAGTGTATCAGACAGCATGTATCATGACAGCAGTGTATCACAGACAGCAGGTATCAGACAGAGTGTAATCCGACAGCAGTGTATCATACGCATGTGTCAGACAGCATTGTACCAGACAGCAGTGTACAACAGTAGCAGTGTCCAAACGCAGTGTACCAGACAGTAGTGTACCATCACAGTGTTACCAGACAGCAGTGGACTCAGACTCATCCGAGTGTCCAGACAGCAGTGTATCAGAACGCGTGTATCAGACGCAGTGTATCAGACAGCATTGTATCAGACAGCAGTGTATCAGACAGCAGTGTATCAGACAGCAGTGTATCATACATCAGTGTTCAGACAGCAGTGTAATCAGACCACAGTGTATCAGACACAGTGGTATCAGACAGCAGTGTATCAGACGCAGTGTTCAGACAGCATGTATCAGACAGCGTGTCTCAGACAGCAGTGTATCAGACAGCAGTGTCTCAGATAGCATGTATCAGACATCAGTGTATCAAGACAGCAGGTATCAGACTGCAGTGTACAGACAGCCATGGTATCAGACACAGTGTATCAGACAGCAGTGTATCAGACAGCAGTGTAACAGACAGCAGTGTATCAGACAGCAGTGTATCAGACAGCAGTGTATCAGACAGCAGTGTACCAGACAGCAGTGTATCAGACAGCAGTGTATCAGACAGCAGTGTACCAGACAGCAGTGTATCAGACAGCAGTGTATCAGACAGCAGTGTATCAGACAGCAGTGTATCAGACAGCAGTGTATCAGACAGCAGTGTATCAGACAGCAGTGTATCAGACAGCAGTGTATCAGACAGCAGTGTATCAGACAGCAGTGTACCAGACAGCAGTGTATCAGACAGCAGTGTATCAGACAGCAGTGTATCAGACAGCAGTGTACCAGACAGCAGTGTATCAGACAGCAGTGTATCAGACGCAGTGTATCAGACAGCAGTGTATCAGACAGCAGTGTATCAGACAGCAGGTGTATCAGACAGCAGTGTATAGCCGCAGTGTATCAACAGCAGTGTATCAGACAGCAGTGTATCAGACAGCAGTGTATCAGACAGCAGTGTATCAGACAGCAGTGTATCAGACAGCAGTGTATCAGACAGCAGTGTATCAGACAGCAGTGTATCAGACAGCAGTGTATCAGATAGCAGTTTTTGCCACTTCAGGTTCATCACTCTCAGGCATTTTGTTTCCAAATGACATCTTGCACAGAAATAGATTCACATTCACAATTTTTTCCTCAGACTTCTTTAACTCATTCTCTCTCTTTTGCAGGCACTTTTTTTAAACAATACAGAATTTTTTTAATGCTTGATCGCAAAACCTGGAATCAAACCCAGGACCACTTGCTTAACGCACAAGTGCTCTGCCACTGAGCTACGACAAACAGCCAGCAAAAAAACAAAAACACTCCTATTCTGAATTTACACTGTTAAAAGGTACTGCTAAAACATCTAATGAGTAAAAGAAGGCTGAGAAAACGAATTTGTAAAGTGATAAATTAGCAGAGTAAAAATTCTACAGATAAAAATAATCTTTAAAATAAAAGAATATTTCCATTGATCTGTTGAGAATGAGACTGTAGCATAGCAGTATCCCTTAACAGTTTAGTTGCTGGATGGTTGTTGTAGCTCAGTAGAGCACTTGTGCATTTAGTGGATTTGGTTCCTGTTGGCAACCAAACGTTTTTTAAATTCTGTGTTGTTAAAAAAAAAAAGCCTGTTAAAGAGAGAAAAAGCATCTAATACAAAGTAGATTGAAAGAAGAGAAAAAGCATCTAATACGAAGTAGATTGAAAGAAGAGAAAAAGCATCTAATACGAAGTAGATTGAAAGAAGTATTCAATCCTCAAGGTACTTGGCCTCAAGGTACTTGACCTTGTAGCAACATATAGAGCGATCTGCATCACTTGCTAGAACCAGTAAAAGGTTTCAATGAAAAATGTTCATTCTGTTTTCCTAACAAAGGGTTTTTCAACTGGAAAGATTGTATAGCCAAATTTGGTATCCATGATTCTAGTGTGAGCTCCACTAGGAACCAGTTTCGAAGATGCATGAAGACTTTACCTTAGACTTCAAAATTCTTGCTTGACAAGGTATGATTAGCTAATGAGTATGATTGGTACTAAGTTAGTGTAATATCATGTGTTCATCAACATTTCATCACGGTACTAATATACCGTGCTAATGAGTATGATTGGTACTAAATTGGTGTAATATCATGTGTTCATCAACATTTCATCACGGTACTAATATACCGTGCTAATGAGTATGATTGGTACTAAATTGGTGTAATATCATGTGTTCATCAACATTTCATCACGTACTAATATACCGTTTTGGACTGATACATTTAAACCATTAAACCCCCACCCAATATTGTAGGCATGGCAAGTATGACAGCTTGATGGCCTCTACACTTTAAAATTGCTTCCTACACCACCCATGTAACTTCAAACTTACTGAAAAAAGGATAGCCCACAACTTCTCTGCAGATGACAGTAGCCTCAATGGTCGATATGAAGTCGCTACAGATTGGTCTGTACACAGAGTTATGGCACACTTCCACTCGACGAATGTTGTACTGGTAATTAGGACGACTATTCATCACTTCAAATGATGTGGTCACTCCACCGGCACTTCTGAACTGTCGCTCTACATCGCACGACTCTATAGAAGGGGGCGTGTCAGGCATAGTGGGAATCATAGTCACAAAGTCTGATGTGGTAGAGCTTGTTGAAGGTCCGCCTCCACCACTGCCACCAACCTGATACAAGAATAGACCAATATAATTCTGAGTGTTACTTCTCAACTCAATTCCATAGTCGTTATTTTCTGTTATATTAGAATATCCGTCTCCGAAATTAATACCAATCAATGCTCCATCGTTATGAGATTCATTGCCGTAGAGGAAGATGACGTAGCTTCTGTCTCCTGTAGTGGCAAGAACAGCTTGAAATGAATTAACTTGACGGGAAAATTCTAGAGGAACTTGTTCCCAAGTCACCACAAGAGCTTCTTCCACTTCTCCAGACTGCCCCAACCCAATCGTATTCCCAAGAACTGCTAAATGATTGCGATCTGAAATTGTTCTGTAATACACATTTCCAGTGGACTCTGTAGTGTGGTCGGATATAAAGGGAGCAATGATGGGTGGCGACATCAAAGGGAACTGGAAAGGTCTTTGGTTTATCCTCTCTCCCAGTGTTATATAGCCATCAGTGTAGATGAATGCTTGAGTGTATTGTGTGGTGTTCACGATAAAAGGAACTCCAAGCGATATGTTCCGTACAACATTATCTCCTCGTGGCAAAGTGAGATCTCCCTGAGATGGCCCGTAGGGAATCAATACAGCTGCAAAGAAAGCATTTTTATATCTACCTTGAACAACAACAATAGACACTGACTGTACCTTGCAACACTTGTTGAAGATCTAAACAAAGAATAGCATAAATTCAATAATAAATTGATTCAATAAAAGAAAAACATGTAAACAATGATAATATTTTTATTATGTTAATGAGACCAATTCCTTTTATTAAAATATAAACAACAGAATACTAGTTCTGATGATTCACTCAGTTATATAACCATAGCAACATACTTACTATCCACTCTAAAGATGTAGCGCCCTTGAGTCCTGTCATTCCTCACATTGGACTGAGAAACTAGGTTATCTGGAGTAGTTGTGAATTCAGTGCCAAGATACCTGAAGCTCCGCCCATCTCCATAACTGTATCCGGCTATAAACCGCCCAGGAGCCTGAATGCTTTCATAGGCAAACAAGATGAAGCTACGAGTGCCATCGCTAACGAACAAAGCCTGGAAAGTGCTGTTTCCCAAAGAACCTCGAACTTGCTCCCAGGTGACCACCACCACATAAGATGGGTTGAATGATTCTCCCAATTCTGCCAATACGTAGTTCTGACTTCCGAGTAGTGAATCCGTGTCCCTTGCTAACCGATAGTAAACATTGCCTTGGTAAGATCCATCAGTATCGTGCCAGAACGGAGCAATGAGAGGCTGGAATTCTGACGTAAAGTCTCTCGCTATTCCACAAGAGTCACAGGCAGAAAATGTGACCAGACCATTTTCTAAGATGTACATATTAGACATGTGCTGCCCATAGAACACAAAGGGAGGGTTCAGCTGCAGCATATTCACTCCTCCATGCACTAGACGGTTATCTCCAAAGTCAATGCCTGCAGGCGCTTCTAAACCTGTTGGTATTAAGAATGTGTGAAAATATTACACCCCAGGCTATTTCCTTACTCACTGGGTGGCAATAATGGCATTCCATCTCCTGATACATCGGGAGGACTAGTACCAGATCCAGAACCACTTGTATAGGCTATGAATAAAAGTTTTACTTGAATTACAAACAAGCAAACTAGCAGTCTTTGTGACTTACGGACAAAGTAGCATCGCAGCTCCACAGATCTGTCAGAGCTTCTACACTGCTGGGTAATGGTGGAGGAGTTGGAGCAGGAACCGATGTTATACGCTGTCCCGGTACAGTTAACATTTTGGACTACAGGAGTACCAGAGTAGCTGTCTGCTAGGCCTGCCACTTCACCTCCTATACAAATATGGCATCATAGCTTCAAACATTTGTACACAATGAACAATAGCCACTAGCTTCATTAGATAAACTTCTTAAGTGTTTCCATTACTTGAACTGTTCCTGTGTATGTGTTGTGAAAACCGTGGGATAATCGTTAGACTCAGTTAACCCAACACAGACCCCAAGGGTCATTCCCACCTTGAGACAGTTTTGTCTCAACCCATGAAATGTCCCACTGTCCCATGGGACTGTGGGATGGGATGGATAATTTACGGCATTTCTGCACATCTATTGTCTCAATCTGCCTGTACCACACCTTTCAGTGAACTCTTCCCAGAGTCCAAGCTGAATGCCCTATTACGACTATAGCACATGCTATTAACACTTAACAGGAAGTTAATCCTGAAATACAGAGACAGTGAGTGACCGGTACACTGTAGCTACAGTGCAAGTGATTAAAAAAAAAGAAGAAGCTGGGCTAGTGAGTGATAGCATGGGTAACCTGTGCTATTAGGGATCAATAGCACAGTTACCGTGCTATCATGGTTACCAGTGCTATTACTCGTACAAATTACATGGTGATTATTGCAGATGGAACTTTGTTTCAACCTATGGTTCCTCCTAATTGTTGAAAAACTCTGGGTAGAACTTCTGTGCTAAAGAGTGACTAGTAATATCATCTCTCTCTCTCTCTCACCAATGACTAGTAATATCATCTCTCTCTCACTCACCAATGACTAGTATATCATTTCTCTCACTCATTAATGACTAGTAATATCATTTCTCTCACTCACCAATGACTAGTAGTATCATCTCTTTCAATCACCAATGACTAGTAGTATCATCTCTCTTGCTCACCAATGACTAGTAGTATCATCTCTCTCGCTCACCAATGACTAGTAGTATCATCTCTCTCACTCACCAATGACTAGTAGTATCATCTCTCTCACTCACCAATGACTAGTAGTATCATCTCTCTCGCCCACCATGCCTAGTAGTATCATCTCTCTCACTCAACAACTCACACCATGACTAGTAGTTCATCTCTCCAACTCACCAATGACTAGTGTATCATCTCTCTCACTCACCAATGAACTAGTATTCTCATCTCTCTCCCTCACCAATGACTATAGTAATCATCTCCTCACTCACCAATGACTAGTAGTATCATCTCTCTCCTCACCAATGACTAGTCGTATCATCTCTCCTCACTCCACCAATACTATATTAGATCTCTCTCGCTCACCAATGACCGTAGTATCATCTCTCTCTCACTCACCAATGACTAGTAGTATCATCTCTCTCACTCACCAATGACTAGTAGTATCATCTCTCTCACTCACCAATGACTAGTAGTATCATCTCTCTCACTCACCAATGACTAGTAGTATCATCTCTCTCGCTCACCAATGACTAGTAGTATCATCTCTCTCTCACTCACCAATGACTAGTAGTATCATCTCTCTCACTCACCAATGACTAGTAGTATCATCTCTCTCACTCACCAATGACTAGTAGTATCATCTCTCTCACTCACCAATGACTAGTAGTATCATCTCTCTCACTCACCAATGACTAGTAGTATCATCTCTCTCTCACTCACCAATGACTAGTAGTATCATCTCTCTCACTCACCAATGACTAGTAGTATCATCTCTCTCACTCACCAATGACTAGTAGTATCATCTCTCTCACTCACCAATGACTAGTAGTATCATCTCTCTCACTCACCAATAACTGGTAATCCTAAGAATCTTCCGACTTCCCCACACACAACATTTGCTGAATTGGCATTGAATCCTTCGTCACAGATACTACCAAACACTCCTTTTTCACAGACAAGAGGAAGAACTGTGAAGTTGTGGGTTGCATTAGGCGATGATGGTGGCACATATTTCAATTCTGTAGGAACTACTACTCCAGGATAGCACGGATCTGCATTCAAATAGTAGATATATCTTGTCAAAGTGACGATTGTCTACTGCTGTGATAAGTGGAGGTAATATAACAGCATGCTCAGATTGCCTCTAACAACCGTCTTTGCCAGCTATTGTTCCTAAACTCACTACTTCTATCCTTACTTGCCACCATTTTTAAACTTTCATACTACCTATGTTAGCTACTATTTCTGTGACTGCATACAAATATGAACATACCTTGTTGGATTCCCACTTCCCTTTCACCTCCTCCGTTAGCTACCCTTAAACCCTCATGACATCTTTGTTAGCTTGATTTTTCCCCTGGGCACTCACATTGATATGCACAGCGTATTGCCACTGCATTTGAAGGATTGGAGCACTCTGAATCTATCTCCAGACTAAAGCTGCACTCTTGAATAGATGATGCATCACTGCAGTTCACATCCTGCACCAAGATGTCCCCGTAGTATGGTTCATCAACTGTGTCCACAGAGCCTCCTGAAACACACATTGAAATAGGACTAGCTACTTTCACATTTCATGATAAGAGACTTGAAAAAGTTATGCTATTAACAATGAAGGGATAGAAGGAGGGAGGGTGGAGAGAGGGAGGGGGAGGAGGAGGGGGAGGAGGAGGGGGAGGAGGAGGGGGAGGAGGAGGGGGAGGAGGAGGGGAAGGACAGTGAAGAGCAGAGCATGTGCATTGTGAGTCATTTGTCTCACTTGTTAGCTCAATGGGATAGAAGTTGATCTGGCTACACGCCACTCTGGCTGATGCATTATCAAATCTGCGATCGCATATGCCTCCCAACCTGCTGTTCACGCACACCTGCGGTCGAACTCTCTGCAAAAATTCAGGAGCACCATTTGAGTTTGCTAGTAGACCTGGAAATGACTCGACTGAACTAGCAGTTATAGATCCCTCCACACAGTTACCTGTAGTTCACAGAACGCATTATACCCACTTGGTAAAGGGTGTATCTTAAAACAGTATTAGGTTTGAACAAGTAATTCAGGATTATTAGTTACCTTGACTTCCACTACCAAATCCGCCACTTCCAAATCCGCCACTTCCAAATCCGCCACTTCCAAATCCGCCACTTCCAAATCCGCCACTTCCAAATCCGCCACTTCCAAATCCGCCACTGCCAAATCCACCACTTCCAAATCCGCCACTGCCAAATCCACCACTTCCAAATCCACTACTGCTAAAATTGAGGCCTGTAGATATTAACAAAAAATAGAACAACATAAACTTATAATTTAATACAAAATTACTAGCTAGTATAAATACTGTTTTTAAAAGTCTTATACTAGGGAAATATAACAGATGTAGTATTTTATTCTCATATTTTGAATAGTACTGTTCCAGAAGCATGTGGACTAGCTAGGGTTGCTTGATAAAACACATGCTAATGTAAAGGTTGGAGGATGTCAAGTGCTTGAATTAAAGTTTTCTTTTCTCCTTTATAGCTGATAAAAATAGATCAAGTTAGCAAGGTCCACTTAGTTGAGATTTAGGCAGTTAATAACTGCTTTAGTACAACCCTTGCATTACATTAGCTACATCAGTGTCGCAGCTAAAAGAAGGATAACTCTTCATCCAATGGCAAGAGGTCCTAGTTGTTAACTTACCTTCAAAATAACAACGAATTCCTAGAAGTGGTAAGTTGCAGGGAGAAGGTACGGCGTCATATGTGCAGCCTCCAAAACCATACGCAGGTTCATCACACGTAAGCCCAGTCACTAGAGTTGGGCCATTATATTCATATTCAAAAGGTAAAAGTTCAAGATCTAAAGAATAAAATTAAGAATGGTTAGTTAAAGATGACATTTCCTCAAAATCCAATTAATTTAGTGATATTATGAAAGTAATTTGATATTTTACACCTTATTATAACATTCTATAACAAGTCAATTCATTGTTATTGTAACTTTAGTCCTTACTATAAAAGTGAAGTCACTCCTTAGTCACATCACATCACTCTGTTACTATAAATAGTAAAGTCACTCCTTAGTCACATCACATCACTCTGTTACTATAAATAGTAAAGTCACTTTGTTACTATCTAGTCATTTCACTCTGTTACTATAACTTGTGGTTTTTGAAAATTTGAATACTTATTTTGTCACAAAAACAATCCATCCAGTTTCTCAACCTCTTACCAATCAAGCTATAAAGCCCATAGAAATTGCCGATGGTAAGACAGATTGCACTAGCATTAGCTCCGTTCAATCCATCAGCACAGATAGAGCCATAAGTCTTGTTGGATGTACAGACTATTGGTAAGTTAGTCAGAACTACCCTGCCTTCTGACATATCTGTTTGGAGCTCTGCTGGGACAATTGGGAGATAGTCACAGGAATCTAGAAAGATAGATAAAAATAGAATTGTATTGAATATCAAATTTTGTTGCTGTGATTTGGAACTTTTGATAAAGGAAGTATATCAGAAGCATAGATAGACAAAGAGACACATAATTGTCATACTCTTCTTTTATATGTCTGTTCAATACAACTATCATAATAACGAATACTTGCCATAGTCAATGTCTTCAGTACATTCAATGACAGCTGCATTTTGTGGTCCCGTGCAAGTAGAGTCTACAGTGAAGTTATTGCGGCAACTCAGCGGTGACACTTCATCTCCTTCACACGCCATGTCTTGTACCAACACTGAGCCATTGTAGAGAAAGTTTGTAGCTGGAACTTGAACAAATGTTGAATCTAAACAAAGACAACTAATGAGTAAACATGGCCGACGATTATTGTATAGATTATTTTCCATATACACAGAATGTCAGTGTGTGTGTTCATGTGTGTGTATGTGTTTGTGTGTGTGTATGTGCCTATGTGTGTGTGTGTAATTAGAAGAAATGGAAATAGACAAGTAAGTCTGTGGGAAGCTGCTTCAATGAAGGACTGTGTTCCACTGATGTTACTGAAGTTACTCAGCTATACCATTTGACAGCACTTCATAGCTAATGGGATTTAGCATTTCTAAAATGACAATACTATTTAATTGCTAGCTAAAAAATACCACAAGTAAATATTTAATCATAGAACAAATAATGTGAATCTACGATGATTTAACTAAATATATTAGCTGCCTTTACACAGTGCGGTAATTCCCAGAAATGCTTTCTTTTTGTCAAACAGTTGCAGCAAGTGTCTACTATGGCATTGAAACCCTTTACCATATTATGTAATTTATAAACTATGCCAAAAGTTGTTGTTTTTTTTAGATGCTGGAGTGCTTCTGTTAGGGACTACTCTATCAAATAGAATGGAGCTACCACTACTGGGGAAAATTGAGGTAACAAAGTAATTTCATTTGTTAGCTAAAACACATGGTCAACTGCTGCATAGCTACTTGTAGCTAATTTTAGGAATAAATGGACCGAATGATGCTTTCTTAAACTAACAGGAGTCGATCAGAACATTAACTTAAAGCAAACTAAATAAAAATAGCTAGCGTTTTTTGTCATTTTTACATAAATATTTTTTAAAGGAAAAATTCCAATTTTTATCAGATAATTTAGCTACTTTACTGTTTGAATTGCTTTGTGCATAATATCTCACTCACTATTTGTGCTGAAGCACATGACTGGTTATATTATATCTAGTCTTTGTCCTCTCTCTCTTATTCTCTTCTTCTGCCCCACCCCAACCCACAACTTATGTTTTTCCATTTCATTTACTTACCTCCTGTGGATCCCCCCAATTGATCACAAATAACAGAAGCAGTAGCAGCAGCATTCACTTGGTTGCATATTCCACCAGACTGGCCATTGACACAGAACTGAGGGACGGTGCGGAAGTTCAGTAGCGGCTCTCCACGAGGTCCATACGTAGGTGTCGTTGAAGTCATAATGTATGGCAACCTATGTATTTGCCCGTGAAAGCAGTTATCTGTGCAATTAATTATTAGTATAAATATAGAATAATTTGAATTGAAAGATAGTCATACCTGCTTGATTAACTGGATCTGCAAACAGAGAAGAGAATAGGTATTAAAACAAAATAATTAAATGAATCATAAAGTCAATTACTAGTGATGTGCTTGAGCACAAATGGCGAGCACAAATGGCGAGCGAGCCTAAAGACTATACTATTTTTATATGAATGATTTTGACTTCTAACACTGAAGCTACTGAAAATAAGGTCCAGTTTTTAAATTTCGCTTACACGGTAAACGGATTTCAGTGCCATAGTAACAACTCTCTGCAACTGCTTGAATTGAAGGAAAAAAACAACAACAAAACAGTACACGTTATTTTTCTACACAGACTTACCTTCGCGGTAGTCTAGTGGACAATGTATTTTCAAGTAAATACTGTTGCGCACGGCTTATAACCATGACAAAGAGCGCATTGACTTACCACCGCCACTAACTCGAATAGAAATGAAAGTCCCTTAAGTTTTCAAGGTTTAACTGCACCCGCAAAAGAATTCAGAACGGTAAACAATTCAATTTCTAGGGTGATACGGGTACTGATCGATAAACCAGAGGATTCTGTTTAGTGCAATTGGGACGGGGTCGACCACATAACTAACACAAAAACGCGAGGGTCAAAGTACAAAATGACTTACGTACGTCCAAACATATATACAAATAAATAAACAAACATCCCTGATTTTCAACTGTGTTACCCCTGTAAGTGTCTCGCTCGCTATGCTCGCTCGCCAAATATAATATATGCCAAGGGCTATAGCTCATATCACTTTAAAGCAAGGCTAGCTTGTTCACCATTTGTGCTGAAGCACACCACTAGTCATACCCGTAGCCAAGGGGAGTTTGGGGGGTTTGGTTGGACTTTCTTTTGAGTGACCGGAAGTAAATAATTTGCCACACCCTACATATAACTTCAGCAATATCGTCATCTGTTCAATTGTGCTGGTATTCTCTGCTGTTTCCCTAGATGTATCTCTGTTTAATATGGTTGCCTAGTCTGAGTCCAAGTGACTTAATAAACATTCAGCTACTTGGCTACAGAACTTCTCTCTCATAACGGCACGTGTAAACTAGCTAAGTTGCAGCATCTATTCTTTATAAAGTGTAATGTAATACATTTATTAAATAACTTATAGTACAAGGTTCACTGAACACTGTTGATAATCGAGCGAAATGCGGTAAACTGCCAGCGCTATATGAGCCTAGTGTAACATGGCTTCCTACCACTACAGTGAGCTGTACACAAACAGTGCACCATTAATTCGCCTTTTATACATTGAAATAGAAGGCATAGAATAAATTATTAGCTTTTGGTGGAGTTATTTTTTGTTTTTGTTTTTTAATTGGCGAGCGAGCGAGACACTTACAGGGGTAACACAATCGAAAATCGGGGATGTTTATTTATTTATTTATTTGTATATATATTTGGACGTACGTATGTCATTTTGTACTTTGACCCTCGCGTTTTTGTGTTAGTTATGTGATCGACCCCGTTCCAAATTGCACTAAACAGAGTCCTCTGGTTTATCGATCAGTACCTGTATCACCCTAGAAATTGAATTGTTTACCGTTTTGAATTCTTTTGCGGGTGCAGTTAAAACTTGAAAACTTAAGGGACTTCCGTTTCTATTCGAGTTAGTGGCGGTGGTAAGTCAATGCGCTCTTTGTCATGGTTATAACCGTGCGCAACAGTATTTACTTGAAAATACATTGTCCAATTAGACTACTGAGAGGTAAGTCTGTGTAGGCATGTCCAGTTGTGTCAAAGCATGTGGTGTTACAACCACTACTTAGCTAAAAGAATTCATCCAAAGAAACGTTGTATTGTTTTGTTGTGTTGTTTTCCTTCAATTCAAGCAGTTGCAGAAAGTTGTTACTATGGCACTGAAATTCCTTTACCCTGTTGTTTTAAATTTTAAAAACTGGACCTTTTCAGAAGCTTCATGTTAGAAGTCAAAATCATTCATATAACATGTATAGTCTTTAGGCTCGCTCGTCATTTGTGCTCAAGCACATCACTAGTTATAGCTAGAATAATAAATGAAGGAAACAAAAGTGGGGGTGTGGCCTTTCTTTGTGTCTTCGAAATCCGAATCCCCAATACAAACTTCTGTCTAAGGGTCTGTCATATACACATACTCATTCTATATCTAATACCCTCATGCTAGTTCTGGCCTAAGGGTCTGTCATATACACATACTCATTCTATATCTAATACACTCATGCTAGTTCTGGCTAAGGGTCTGTCATATACACATACTCATTCTATATCTAATACACTCATGCTAGTTCTGGCTAAGGGTCTGTCATATACACATACTCATTCTATATCTAATACACTCATGCTAGTTCTGGCTAAGGGTCTGTCATATACACATACTCATTCTATATCTAATACACTCATGCTAGTTGTGAAAGTTCTGTTCCTCAAGAAAAACACACTTATTTTACTGCATGAGTTTCAAGAAATGCAGCATTGTTCAGTCATGTGACTAGAGCTGGCTCTGATATAACACAAGTCCACATGACTGATGAGATTTCGTGACAAATACAACCATAAATGTATTGAATGTTAAGCCTGCATTATAATAAAACAATCTAAAACACAGCAACCATTCCTCCTCCCTCCCACACACACACACACACACACACACACATGCCATACTACTCCAGTCTCCTCTATTTGACCTTTGACCTCTGGACTTAATTAATTTAAAATTCACCTGATGAGTAGCAGGCGATTTGCACGGCTGATGATGATTGTGTGCACGTCTCTCCACTGACTTCAGGGCAACTTGCAAGTCCATCCTCAGACCCAGCGCAGTTAAACTCATCTGGTGCTACTGATCCGGCATATGTGAATGGAAGGTAGTCTATCACAATTCCTCCTTCAAAAAAAAAACAATACAAAACATTTGTCTACGCTTTATCAGCACATCATTTGATGAGCTTACCTAGATATCCGATGGATCTACAATATGTCATGGTATCACTGGCGGTGAACGTGCTATTGCATATTGCTTGATATGTACCAGAAACACAGATTTCCAAAACTCCTGCCAAATAGTATATAGTTCCATTATAGCTCGTAGAGCTATTGACACCTTGGTCCACATACAGTAGCCTCACTTCATTTGTGCTGCAAGATGTAGTACTAGCCGTGGCCTCAGCTCTCACTGCCACCATAGCAACCACCAAACACCATAACATGGATGTCTTCATTGCAGATCTAAATATAGCAATAATAAAATTTACCCAGGAAGCACGTGCCAGTATTGTCATATCCTCAATAAAATTCATGAAGTATGTTTTAAACAAATTCATAGTTTCACAAATGCTCATCTGCAGCTCTGACCCACTAGTATAAGATGCTGTTATAGTAGTCAACTGGCTAGTAGATATATCGAGCCATTGGGTAAATGCAATCAAATTTCATTTCAACTTGCCCGTGCTTGTATTCACCTGCTGCCTCTCTATATATAGCTGACATAAAATCTGCTGTCATTTCTAGACTAATGAATAATTTAATGATATTTATTGGTGTACCAGAACTAGTGGTATTGGAACTAAGGAACTAAGGCTGACTGGTAAAGAGAGATGAACACACCACTAGCTAGTGACCTTGTCTGACTGTCAAAGACACATTATTAAAAATAACAAGTCGTAAGAAGACAATAATTTATGCCACACATGTTAGCTAACTTAGAAATTACTGCCTTGCCATTCTTATTAGTCAGACAATATTTCACATTATCTTCCTTGACATACATAAAGAGCTAACTGACAAAAGGAGTTTTAAAAATGAGCTGAAGGAGGAGCTCTAGAGAAACTCTCAGTCATCTATCAATTGAGATATATCATTTCTTGTCTGAGGAGATGTAGAAACTTCAAGTAACTCTTCATACAATGTGTTCAGAATTTCATTGACTTCATGATGACAAGTTACTTATCTGAATTCTACCTTTCATTGCTAAAGCTAACTGTTATAAAGATTGCCCTAAAGGATTAGCACCAAAAAATTATGAATAGAATTTTTAGAATATAGCTAGTGAGCTGTACACAAATTAGCATATTGGAGATTTAAAAAAAGCCAAAATGTCAATTTCTAGCCAGTTGTACTTAATTAGCTGGAGTTCATACAGAACTTGGAAAAGTGTAGCGAGGAAAATTAACTTAAGGAAGTAATAGTAGAACTAGAAGTAGTTCACATGCAGTACCCCAGAGAGAACTTCCTATAGCATTCTATCCAGAAGTTCACATGCAGTACCCCAGAGAGAACTTCCTATAGCATTCTATCCAGAAGTTCACATGCAGTACCCCAGAGAGAACTTCCTATAGCATTCTATCCAGATTGCAGAGCCAATAAATGTATTATAAGCAAGCATACTGGAGGGAGGAATGGGCACTAGCTCTAACAGTGGTAGCTTTTTGCGTACAATGCATTCTAAATCCACCGCTTCACTACGTCGCTTCACGCTGCACTAGCACCCTCCTAACTACTTACCTACTACCACCGAGGAGACGCGCAAAGGAGGAACTGAAGTCAACCCGAGCCACTGCAACCGCAGATTTTTCCTCGCCGCTCTAGTAGCTGAGCTACGCCCCTCTCGTATATCCGCTGGTCCCGCCCACGCCCTAACGTCCCGACTCTCATGCCACACACACTCAAAAGGCTATCTCTGTCCCAGCAAGCGCGTACGCGAAAGAATGGCGGAGCTCCGCTTCTCAGCCTCCTAGAGAGAACCAGGAGGTGGGGGAGCAAAAGTTTATTAGTATGAAGCAAAAAACTAGATGTGAGGTAATAGTGAGAAATATTAGTTAGTACATGAAACAATAATGATAGCTAAATACTAAACCTGCGTTCATTGTAGCACTGAAGTAGTTGTCCAAAATATATATTGATCAGGTGTCTGCCTTATCCCCCCCTCCCCTCCCCCTCCTCCCCCCACTCCCCCCAGACTCCCAAACTTGGAGGGTAAAAGTGCCTTGTATTTTAAATTTTGGTATATTGATTATTATTTTCATTTTTGTCTTCTTTTTTTTTTAACAGGCTCCATAAACCCAATTATAGTGCCATCAGTGATGGAAGTGGAAGGGGCAGGGGGCACATAGCATCATACAGATTTACTACACCTTGTATTGGCTCATAAATTCAATTCAAGTTGCAAATTTGTTTTTGTTTGTTGTTGTTGTTGTTGCTATTTTTCATAAGAATACCCCTCTCCTCCCATCTTTTGGCAACGGTTAACTGTCTATCCTTTCAATGATTCTGTCATTCTCGGCTGAAATAATTATAATAGCAAATTTTTCTCGAGAAGTCGAAACATCGGGTTAAGTCTTAATATTGGCTGTTAGAACAAGATGAATCTAGTTTGCCTTTTGGAGATGGGAGGGGTGGGGGGAGGGTGGGGCTGTGCTTGTGCTAGTTACCCCCATGACTATGTGCAGTTCATTTGTGGTTGCCCTTCTCAAGTACTAACTCCATATTTGTGATTTGGGTTCTAATGCTAGCTAATAGTACAGTTAGCCATCAGCACAACATAGGATAGGATCCAGCATGAGAGACATGTTGAAATTCACCTCACTCTTCTTCCATGGGTGGTGTGTGAGAAGTATAGGAGGTCAGATTTGTGCTTCTATCATCCAATGGTATATTGTATTTCTATGCGTGTATTCTATCAACAAGTTGATATCTTTCATTCACGACAATAAATGTATGAGACACGCACAGCAGTGCCATATCTAGGTAAGTTTCCTAGGGGGGGGGGGGGGGCGGGGGGTGGGGGGGGGGGGTGAATGTTTAACGTCAGTTGTGCATAGCATAGGAAAACTTTTGTAATGTCTATAATATATATGTGAATATTTATATGTACATATTATATTGAACTAATGGCAGCAACCAATAAGCTGCTGGGTTTAGTAACCAAAAAGGGTATAAATAATATTTGATTCTCCATAGAGCCTGTTTATTTAACTTTTCACCACTAGGAGAGCTTTATATCTATCCCTTTTTCATGGTATGTAGCTAAATGAAGTAGCAATATAAAATTAGAGGGGGGGGGGCACGATTGTCCCCCCTCCTGACCCCCCCCCCCCCTAAATATGACCCTGCCACACATAGTTATTAAAATGTATGATTCTAAAATATCACTCTGGTTCTACAATATATGATTCTGGTTCACAGTGTATGCGAAATCATACTAGTTAGTCAAGAGACTCCATCTGCCCCTCCTGCCCGCCCATCTCCCCCGCCACTCGATGACGACACCCCAAACACGACCGGCAGAGATGACGAAGACGAGGATGACGATGAAGAGTGGGAGTCAGAGGAGGAGGAGGAAGAAGAGGAGGTCAAGAAGGACGGCCCATCTGGTAAGGTGGTGACCACATAACAATCATAACTTGATCGGTTGTCTTGAATCAGAATTGCCAGCAATAATGTCTGGACTCGTGAAACTGTTAATAATTGGTACTTCAGTATCAGAGTGAACTGGGACATTCACACGACAAGGAATTGTAGACAAGTCATTGCAGGTTTTGGTGGGTAATTCCGTGTGGGCATCAGTGGGTACAGGGCAGGTTTCGGTAGGCAATTCCGTGTGGGCATCAGTGGGTACAGGGCAGGTTTCGGTAGGTAATTCCATGTGGGCATCAGTGGGTACAGGGTAGGTTTCAGTAGGTAATTCTGTAGGTAATTCCGTGTGGGCATCAGTGGGTACAGGGTAGGTTTCAGTAGGTAATTCCGTGTGGGCATCAGTGGGTACAGGGCAGGTTTCAGTAGGTAATTCCATGTGGGCAGGTTTCAGTAGGTAATTCCGTGTGGGCATCAGTGGGTACAGGGCAGGTTTCAGTAGGTAATTCTGTAGGTATTTAGTCTTGGCTAACTACCTACTATTAATTTACTAACTATCGACAAGTTTAGTTCAACTGTTTCATCAGAGCAACTACATGACGTTGACACGAGGTAAGGTGAGATGAGACAACTGAATAATTGCGTGAGGTGGGTGTGTCTGTGATATAATGCGAGGTGAAAGTTCATGAGAGTTCCGAGTGTCCACTAGCTACAAGGTTTCAGTAGGTAATTCCGTCATCAGTGGGTACAGGGTAGGTTTCAGTGTGGGCATCAGTGGGTACAGGGGCAGCATACACCTGGTCCATTTGCGTGGGTCTCTCTACCAGCAACAATGGATGACTCTCCTCATCAGGCCCCACCCACTGGATATCAAACACATTCTTCGCATCTTCAGATTCAGAATCCATGTCCTCTAATGATGGATTCTCCACAATCCTCGCAGAGTGAAAACTGCTTGTCTCACAGCCTAACATTCGACTCTCCTCATCAGGCTCCACCCACTGGATATCAAACACATTCTTCGCATCTTTAGATTCAGAATCCATGTCCTCTAATGATGGATTCTCCACAATCCTCACAGAGTGAAGACTGCTTGTCTCACAGCCTAACATTCGACTCTCCTCATCAGGCCCCACCCACTGGATATAAAACACATTCTTCGCATCTTCAGATTCAGAATCCATGTCCTCTAATGATGGATTCTCCACAATCCTCACAGAGTGAAGACTGCTTGTCTCACAGCCTAACATTCGACTCTCCTCATCAGGCCCCACCCACTGGATATCAAACACATTCTTCGCATCTTCAGATTCAGAATCCATGTCCTCTAAGCTCTCATCTCTGGTTGCTTCAGGTGTAGAATCGGTTTCTCTTTTCATAATTCGGTGTCGAGTCGGAGAGTGGAAGGTAAGTGTTGTAGATGAGTTTAAATATCTCTTCACATATTTACCAAGTGTTCCATTGCTATAGCTTCCAGGAGTGTGACCACTAGTAGACTTCTTTGCTCCTAGACTGACTTTGTGGCAAGTTATAACATGGACCCAGGACTGCCACACTCTTCTTGCTTCTTCAGGTCGAACGCAGTTCATCATGAATATCCAAAGCCCTTGGAAGGATGTCAGTAACACAAACACTGTTTGCAGAGTATATGACAACTCAGCCACGGGTATACTAGAGGTAGCAGCAAGACCAACTCCCCAACCCAGCCCAAAGAGTAAGGAGAGGGTCAGAGCAATAATGAAATGCTGTTTCAGTTTTGCAGTGGCTGACCTCTCTATTTTAGATGGTGTCTTCCTCAGCAGAGACCAAAAGATACTCACATAAATGGCCCAGTTGAACAAGTAGATGATGATAAAAGGAACCATCAGACCTCCATAGAAGGCTCCATTGAATGGGCGACAGCTGGAATTTATAGAATACAGTGTGCACTAAAATTATTATAATAAATGGTACTACAATGATAAAATTTACAAATATGAAAAACAAAATTATCATCTAAATCTTGCTCTTAATGAAAGGCACATTTTGGGAGTATTTTAGTTAGCTACTGCTAAAGTAGACAATTCAACAATTTTTTTAAACATTTTGCTTCCAGCTGGCACACAATGCTTGTCAATTAATTAATTGGTATAAAGTTTCACTTACAAGATATCTGACACATAGTTGGTCCAGTTTGGTGCTTCTGACGTGATTACTATGATTGCAGGAAGTACTAGTAATGAACAAAGAAACAAACAGTTTCACATGAGTAGATATATATATAGCTGCTATCAGTGTACATTTGTAATCAGAACTACTCCAGGGATGGAAAGAACTTCTTTATTGGAATACATGTCAATATTTTAACTCATAATGTATTCTCTCTCTTTCACATGCTTTTTTTACACAATACAGGATTAATAGACATTTGGCTGTCACTGGGTTCGAACCCATGACCGCTTGCTAAATGCACAAGTGATTTGCTGCTGAAGCTACAATAACTAGTGAGAGAATCCTTGTGCATTAAACAAGCAGTCCTGGGTTCGATTCCTGGTGACAGCTAAACATTTTTCAATTCTGTATTGTTTAAAAAAAAAAGCCTGCGTAAGGGAGAGAGAGTACATCTAATGAATAAAAGAAGGCTGAGAAATAAATTGTGAAATACTTAACGGTTTATTATAGTTAGAAAGTGTGTTTAATGAAAAATAATATTTGTACTGAAACACTTGTAAATAACACAATAATTCATCTCCTATTATATCTCAATTCAAATTTTATAATCAATACTTACTCCAAACAATGAGGCAAGCCTTCAGGACATACTTATTTTTAATAACCAGGGTAGAAAGTGTGTTTAATGAAAAATAATATTTGTACTGAAACACTTGTAAATAACACAATAATTCATCTCCTATTATATCTCAATTCAAATTTTATAATCAATACTTACTCCAAACAATGAGGCAAGCCTTCAGGACATACTTATTTTTAATAACCAGGGGAACTCCCAAAACTAAAACTAATTTAGTGTAGAGGCTGACAGCTTCAGCCACCATTGCCAAGAAGGAGGCCAGCATGAAGTAGTGCAGAAGTCCTCCTGTGACTGCACACACATACTTATTCCTAACAGCCTGAAGACTCAGTATATAAAGAATGTAGAGACCCAGCAGAGTCAAACTGAGGTTTATCAATAGCTGACCTGCTTCAGAGACTCGTAGCTTTCTGCACACCATCATTCCAACATCTTACTATTATATTCCTACATGTTGTGATCAACATACCTTGAGGCTAAATAAACACTTATGGTGGCCAGGAGACAGACAATGGAAGTGATGGCACCAATGTAAGAGATAGCCGAGAGTGTCGTCACAAATCCAGTAGGCGGAGTCACAGAAAACGTTTTTAGTGGACTTGGATCCTACAAAAATATTATTAGTTATTAGTTGAACTATATTTTACCCAGAGTGAACGTGTTTTACCAGTAATATAGCAAAATTGGTAAGGTGGTCGCACTCGCACATGACCAATGTATCAGTTTCGTTAGCTACCACACATCCTCTAGTTGACCAATCTCCAAACCCACCTGCAATGAAATGTCTCCAATTAGTCCAGTGGGAAATTGTACTTTTGATGCAATATTGTGAGGACCAAAGCATGAAACTTAGCACAGTGTTTGTTGAAGGTATGTACAGCAATATTAGAAGGGGTGCCATCCAGCGATACCCGCGAATTTTTTTATTTGCGCGCCCAATACAATTATTATAGCGAAAATAAAAATCGGCGATATTACAGGCAGCTAGACTATTTAATAGAACTAGCTACCCTGATAGCTAGCCAGGTGTAGCAAGTTTCAGAGAATTTATTCCAGTAGAATAAAACCATAATATTTCGGCTTGTGGAGCCTACTAGTGGAGGGTGACTGAACAAGGAACTTTGTATAAACAGATGATAATGAGATCATTGTGTGGTGGGGCACAGCCCCTGGAAATGTTAGTTGGTGTTGGACAATTTCTGTGACATGTGAGTTGTACGTGGGAGGTGTGAAGGTGTAGTCATAATTGAATTAGTGGCCCCTCCAGAATGACTGCCACTAATTCAATTATGACTACACCTTCACACCTCCCACGTACAACTCACATGTCACAGAAATTGTCCAACACCAACTAACATTCCTAGGGGCTGTGCCCCACCACACAATGATCTCATGTTCTGTATCATCTGTTTATACAAAGTTCCTTGTTCAGTCACCCTCATTCAGTTCAGTAACCACTAGAAGGCTCCACAAGCCGAAATATTATGGTTTTATTCTACTAAAATACATTCTCTGAAACTTGCTACACCTGGCTAGCTATCAGGGTAGCTAGTTCTATTAATAGTCTAGCTGCCTGTAATATCAGGTGACTCCTAATCATTAACATTAAAGTATTAAACTGCAATACATTACAATAAACAATTTATATTGAGCTCTTTTACATAATTAACTTTTAATCAAAATTTCACACTTTAAAAAATTTGTTTTAATTAAACATTTTTTTTTTGGCACCCCTTCTGATACTGTTATATATGCCAAACTGAACCTGCATACCAAGTTTCATGCTTTGGTCCAGTCTGTCACAATAATTTTCTTATCTGCTGGACTAAATCAGAACATGTCAGAGTAATAGATATACAATTCTAGGTGGGTGAATAATAATGAATATAGAATTATAATGAATGTGTAATATTACGAAAACATAAAAGAAAAAATTTGTAAAAAATAAAGCAACAAATGATCTCCTGTGCAGCTGCCTGCCATGGCATTGCCTTGGGTGTATTTGATTACTATAAGTATGACAACTACTTACCATTAGCTGTAAAGTCCCAAAATCTACAACTAGCTGTGCTTGCATTCTTCAATGACGGTTTCTTTAAAAATGTCAGCAAGATAGGAGTACTGAGGTTCTTTATAGATCTGCCATTGCTAAGAGATGCAGCCATTACAATTCCACCCACTTTAAGATCTTTACTAGCACTTGTTGCTCTCCTGGAGAATAAGGCGTCATTGAGAAATACAGAGTTAGTTATTCGAGTGCTGTTAACACTTCTGTTAGAAAATACTTCATTCTCAAAGATATTTGAAGGGATGTTCAGTGAAGCTGTTTCTGCTGCTGTAAATACTCCAGGCTCCCTGACGAAAAGGAACATGGAGTTAATACGCTGACCCTCTTCAAAATTAAACTCTCCTCCTAAGTTTGCAGAGAATACTTGTCCATTGAATGATTCAGTGTCGACTTCTCGGACTGCAACTGCAAATGAAGTCAGACTAATAATCACTTGAGTTTCATTCTCTGGTAAAGGGATCCTCTCGGACACTGTCTCTATAACGTCCAGGATTCTGAAATAGACAATGCATGATAAACCAACCACACACATCATCAGACTAGTCTCTTGCTATGACTGACCTAGCAGATGAGTTAGACGTCTCTTGACTCCTTTGAATCTGCTTAGGATCAGCTTCAAGGATGTTATCTACTATAGTCAAGAATGCTTTAGTGAGCTAATCGAAAGAATAAGAAATGCAAGTTATTTTATTTCATTTTTTCTTCAGCAGAAGATTTACTTTTTGACTTGGATTGTCAGTCATGACATTGTCTTGGAGAGTCTCCAGTAGGATAGTTGTCACTCCAATCTCTGTGGAGCCGATGTTGTCTTCCTGACTTGTGATGTCCTCCAACTTACTGACTGCTTCTTCAGGTTCATTTATAATCTATAGCATGAAGACAATAAACAACACTTCCACTATGTCTGACTAACCTGGATATCTCTAAATGTACAAGTAACCATCACGTAATGTTTTGAATATGCATACTTAGTATACCTGTGCAATGAGTTGAGCTCAGTCTACTTCTCTTTCAACAAAACATCTTACATTTGCTACTTGACAAAGCCGCCTTGTTGTGGAGCTGAAGTTACACGGGCTCACAAATGGAGTCTCCCATTCTCCTCCATGAGTGAAGTTCCCTCCACAGACTCTGCTTGCTTTATCATCACTAACATCTTGACCAGACACTGCCGATAAACTACCACACGGACACTTCAGAACACGCCTTTCTCCCAAATCAGACTCCGGCCAGGAAAGTGTGATACTGAGGCCATCTGGTTCCAGAGGCTTCAAGACAGTGTCTTCAGCTTCACAGCCATCTAATCAAAGTAGGGGGTTCAAGTTTGGGGGTTGGGTGGAGGAAGGGGGTTAATTGTAAGGTCTTTTCTCCTCACCAAATCTAGATATATGCATTGGTACTTCAGGTGCTATTTGCTGTAGCCTGTGGAGCAGCGTATCTCTTAGTCCAGCATTTCCTTCTGGAGCCAATACGGTAATAATAGATGGCGATGACAGTGAATTCCTAGATAGTGAATCTCCAGTGACTGAGTATATGGTAGCATTGTGTTGAGGTAATCTCACTCCAGGCAGTCTAGAAGATATCTGAAATAAACAACTCAATTTTATTAGTGCCATTAAATACACAAGTTCGTACTTTATTAATAATTTCAGTGTCTGTCATTGGAGCTTGCCAAACATCCAATTCAACTTTATATTGAACAATACCTGTAGACATTAACGATAACAAATTAATAAATCTAAACTCCAAATCTCAGTCTTTTAATAGAAGTTGAGTTAAAATAATTGCATCAAATATTTAACTCTTTCCTCATCTTTCTTCATTAATGAAATGTAGCCCACTCATTGCACACACTTGGTAAAGGTCAACAAAGGACCTCCAATACTCCGGCCATCTGCACAGTGGCTACATGTAAACAGTGGCACAGGACCACAAGCTTCTTAGTCCTGACAGCTGGCAACTGCTGATAGCCACAGTTTCAGCCATACTACCTCCCATTTCACACTACCTGATTATTCAGAAGGTAGCTAGAAATATTCTATCCATTTCATTGGATGTGATTTGAGCTGGGGGGACTCCTGTGATGCAGGGCAATTAACGTTAATTGCCACTGACCTGCCAAGTCCCTCACCCCCAAGGCCACACAGGGGGGTGGGTCCAAGGTCACACCACTGCCTCACGCAAGGAGCATGCACACACATGACCACGGGCTCGCATCAGCTCAGACTGCCATTGTGTAGTTTAGGAAGATGACACCAGGTAACCATAGCAATAAGGCTGATTATAGTTAAAGGTAATTTTTAGGGTCTTGATTATAAGAAAACTAATTCACTTGATTTTGCAGAGAAGACTGGCATGATAGGAACCTTCTCCAGGAAGTCAGTACAACTACAAATCTATTGCCACTTTACCTCTGATGTTGAGCACTGTATCTTCTGAAACATCTGTAAACAATTCAATCTGGTTTTTGTTGGGATCATAGTTTTGTGCAGTACAATGATATCTTCCTCTGTCTCCAAGGGATACTTCTTCAAGTATAAGAGTCTGGCTGTGTTGCCCAGGGAGCACTCGTCTGTCTTTGTACCAAGTGATGTTCGGCTGAGGGGCTCCCGATACCTGGCATACAACTCGCGTCGAAGTAAAGAGAGGTGGGAAGTCTGCAAACGTAGGATTCACCTCAATGGACGGATGATTAAATTCAAATATTTCTACAACATAAAACATTGGCTCACACTTGTTGTGAATGACAACCATTACCAAACAACAACTTCACCTATTGTACAGTTGGTTCCTGTCCATTTAAGAGGGTCACATGTGCAGAGATACCCGTTGCTAACATTGGAGCACACACCCCCATTCTGGCATGGTCTTGACTTGCAGTAGTCCACAGATTCTAAAAATAACCACAAGCAAGAAGACAATAATGGCAGTCTAGGATCTACACTGGAAGGTTTGATGATGACATATTTAACTGGGAGTTGCAAGCCAGTGCTTGTAGGAGTCAACAACCATCAAATGAGTAGGATTATGTAAAAATAATCAAACAAAAAACAACAACAAAGCAAAACAAACAAATCAAATAGCCTTTGTTACTGAATGATGCATAAACTTTTAAAATGTTCGTCCCATTTTTTCCCTTCGTACCTGAATATACAACTACTACAAAAGGTTCCGGGACATATTGTCTTGCTTTCTCAATGTTGGCTGGATCCACTCGGCAAAGATACTCCCCGGCATCTCTCAGACGTACGCCACTGACCGTCAACGTGCTGTTAATCACCGTGATTGTGTGTGGCCTGGCAGGTGAAGGAAGAACTACAGTTGTCACCTGATGTCTTGGTGACATGTCTGCTAAGATCAATGACTTGTTATGCAGCCAGACTATCGTAGGGACTGGCTTGCCATCAGCAAAACACCAGAAAGACATTGAACTCTTCTCCTCCGTCTTGTTTCCACTGTACTCCATTGCTAGCAATTGTGGTTCCACTACAAGCAATAAAAGAGGAATGGATTATTTATTCTGCAGCTTGATAGTAAATTAGATACACCAAAGATCAATTTATATAAAGCAGGCAATTCTTCCAGTGCAGAATCTACCAATAATGCTGAGTTTAGTTGCTTACCATGGATGACAAGCCTCACAGAAGCACTGTGTGTGCCTGCTTCATTTGTAGCCATCAAGGTAAATTTTCCTTCATCAAACAAGTCAAGAATTATCACTGAGACTCTCCTCTTATCTTTTGAGAAGTTGAGTCTGGGATAGATAAAGGTTTGGTTGATGAGTACGTCAGTGTAGTAGTCGTCAGTGTAGTAGTCGTCAGTGTAGTAGTCGTCAGTGTAGTAGTCAAAAGCAGCATACGTCCACACTATGTCCGTTAACGAGACATCTGGGTCAGCTCTAGTGATCGTGAAACCCAGGACTGTAGATGAAGAAGTGTCATCTCGACTCACTACACCTATGACTTCTCTCGCAATGGCTGAGACAGTCGGAGGAACTGATAAAGTAAAATATGATACTATCAAACCTTATAATCTTACAATCGCTGAACTGACCTATGACCTTCACTGTTTCAGTGACTTGATGAGAACCATAGCTGTTATTTCCCTTACAAGAGTAGTTGCCCGAGTCATCTGAGATCACATGACGCACTGTCAGGATATGTCTGACATGCCCACTTGGAGATGTGTCACTGGTAAATACATATCTTGGGCCAGTCAGTTCCATCTGATTATGAATCCACATGATGGTGAACTCGTGGTCACCTTGGACGGAACAACTCAAGACAAGAGAAGAAGAACCTTCAACTATGACATGAGCACTTCTTGATGCATCATAATGCAAACCTCCACTGGGAACTAATGTAAAGTTCACAGATGGACCTGTAAATGAATGTAACTATTACTAGTGATGTACTACAGCACAAATGAATGGTAACTATTACTAGTGGTGTACTACAGCACAAATGGTGAGCGAGCTGGTCTGACTAAAATTCAAATTTTTTGAATGCTGGAGGTTACAATACTTCTTTGATAGTTAAATGTTCTTGTTTATTTTACTCTTTAGCAACACACAACACTTGTACACACATATATACACTTGATCACTGGATATACCAGCACATGACTTACATCACATTCACTTCACGACTTGACTATTGGGCAATTGATTTCTACGGGTTAGAAATCAATCTTTCCGAGACGGGTAAGAATCGCTAAACCGAAGGATTCTGTTTATCAAGCCACCCTTCCAAAGTATGCTCTGTTGACAATGCTCTATTGTACCAGAGCTCTAGTAGATAAAGCATCCTATTGTAATCTCTTGATGACTTGACTATTGGAAAACAGATTTTCAAGTAAGAACAAATCTGTTATGGAAGGTGTATAGCTAGGACAAACAGCGCATCCAAGGTAACTTTCCACCGCTACTAATAGAATAGAAAATGAACTCCGCTGAGTTTGTAAGACCTAACTGTGAACATCTGTCCTCTTCTGTCTCCGTAACTTTCATCTTTATTTTTCTAACATTACTTCAAAGTCTTTTCACCCGAATTTCTTGCGCCCGCACTAATGTTTACATTTTGGAGTAGCCTCCGGGGGTGGACACGCATTGACCTCTTTGAACTTTGGCATATATATATATATATATACACCAAAATCTCGAATTGAGACTCGTTAGTGAGAGTCTCTCTTCGCTCGCACAATTAAAGTGATATATCTATTAGGTGTTTATTTACTGTCAGGGTTTTGTGCAATTTCCTCTTTTATTCAAATCTGATCAAGTTTATTAAGAACAAGATTCTCATGTTGAAAAATGTCCATTGTGAATAAGTGAGAAGTAGCTATGAAGAGTGTCTAGTTCCCCCAAGCTGCTGCCACATTTACCATTTGTGTCATGCAAACACTCATAGCTTGACAAGAACTACTACACTGCCATACTATGAGAGCATTTATGAGCCTTGACTAACCATCATTCTTGTGAAATGGCTGTATAAACCTTACACTTCAGCCTTGCAAAATGAATTGACACTTAATAGTGTTTCTCTTTACCAAATTGTTATGCAAGATGGTAGGTTTTGGCAAACTTCAATCAATAAATAGATACACTGCCTCATCTTGGGGGTGTGGTTTTGATAATCACACAAACTTTACATGCATTATTGCTCCTTACATTACAAGTCAGCTGCTTACATTACAAGTCAGCTGCTTACATTACAAGTCAGCTGCTTACATTACAAGTCAGCTGCTTACTTGCTGTCTGATTTGTGCTAACTACTATAGTATGTCCAAGTTGAGTTGGCGCGGTAAAAACCGTTAATAACTTTTGAACGGAAGTAGCTACGCTTCCAGGGGGGGTTTGTACCATTCGAAAGCTCATGCCGAAGCGGTCCAGAAAATACCCTTTAAAAACTTCTGAGCCAGCGGGAAAGTGCAGTTTCAAAACTCAATAGAAAAGTCTATGGGAATAAATAAAACCACACGTTTCCGCGCTACACGGGGCGGGATTTAGTCACGCGCTCAAACTGGGCCAAACACGTGCGCAGTACCTCAGAGACAATTGTAAACAAAAAGCAGTCGTAAGTTTGGTGACTTCGTTTCTACCATTCTGCTTGACATTCTGGTTCATTTTAGGCTCAGGAATTTGTTGCTATTCAAGGCTACTTAACAAGAGCAAGCTACAATGTGAGGTACGTTTGTATCACGGGTTGCTTGTCCACTCAGATTTTCTTACCTGTTTAAATAGGGCCTATTTATTTAGAAACTCAGCCAATTTACTGTTTGCTGACCAAGATAATAAGATACAATTCATCATAGACTCTACATGTCACTATTTATGCTTTAGCTGTCCATTACTCCTCATGTCTATATAGGTACAGTTCTCTATGGCTATGGTTATGGTGATGCTATTTACCACCCTCCAAATTCAACTGCTGCTTGTATCTGCCACAATTTCATGTCATCATAAAATTATATAATATATATATTGTACATGTCATTATAAAATTATGGTAATTGTCTTTTTTTTTTGTATAATTTAAAAAAAGTTGAAATTTAACAAGTAGATATAAAATATAGTAAAATCATGAATAAAATGATATGAATGATTCAGTGTGAAGGACAAAGTAATACTGGAATGTGTGTGGCCATAGCTAAAGTGTAGGTGATGTGCTGGATTCTTCTTCACATTACTGTTGAGTACTTCAGAAATTCGTCACACCAAGAAATAAGAATAGAGTTTAAATACACGCTTAAGCACACAACGATCAGACTTACTTGAGGAGGCATTCAGCGGCGGTCCTGTGCTTCTTTCCTCTAAGCTTTGTAGCTCCAGATAACCCTCCGCAACCTTCAACCAGTTTTAGCGCACAACTAGAAGCTCTACAAACTATAAACTACGAGTGATTAGTTATAACTGGGCATATATTGAATACAGCCGCGGAAGAAACTGCTTTAGCTTCTTTCTCATTTCAACAAGTAAACTTACGGTAATAATGCGCACCTTGGACCCGCCCCGTTTTTACTGTGGGCGTCGACGTTTTCGCGCGTTTGAGCTACTACTGTCATGTGACCTTAATTGGTCTCCGGTTTCGTCAAGTGCATTCCTCTTTTGCCACATTTGTGGTCGCGCCAACTCAACGTGGACATACTATAGTGGTGTGCTTGAGCACAAATGGCGAGCGAGCCTAAAGACTATACTATTTTTATTGACTTCTAACACTGAAGCTACTGAAAATAAGGTCCAGTTTTTAAATTTAGCATACAGGGTAAAGGGATTTCATGCCATAGTAACAACTCTCTGCAACTGCTTGAATTGAAGCAAAAAACACAACAACAAAACATACACGTTATTTAAAAGTTTTCTTTGTGATATTCTTTAGCTAAGTAGTGGTTGTAACACACAATGCTTTGACACAGCTGGACATGCACCTACACAGACTTCCCTTCGCAGTAGTCTAGTGGACAATGTATTTTCAGGTAAATACTGTGCGCACGGCTTATAACCATGACAAAGAGCGCATTGACTTACCACCGCCACTAACTCGAATAGAAATGGAAGTCCCTTAAGTTGTCAAGTTTGAACTGCACCGGCAAAAGAATTCAAAACGGTAAACAATTCAATTTCTAGGGTGATACGGGTACTGATCGATAAACCAGAGGATTCTGTTTAGTGCAATTTGGGACGGGGTCGACAACGGAACTAACACAAAAACGCGAGGGTCAAAGTACAAAAATGCCTTACGTACGTCCATACATATATACAAATAAATAAATAAATAAATAAACTAACATCCCCGATTTTCGATTGTGTTACCCCTGTAAGTGTCTCGCTCGCTACGCTCGCTCGCCAATTACCTAATCAGATATTTATCAGGGAATAATAAGGTGAAATAATTCATATATTTGTTTTTAAAAAAGGCACAAAACATAAATTACTTGGTGGCAGGAAAACAAAAGGATGCCTTTAAGAAAATTAATGGTAGAAAGAAGAAACTTTCAAATTCTACTAATACTGGGCTTGGGTTTATACAAGTGCAGCATTGCCTTTTTCTATATCAGATCTTCAAAAAAATAGAAACCAAATGCTTCTAAAAGCAGTATTCTAGCTATACAGCCACTAATCACACCCTCTGAAATGTCAAATTGTTCAGAAACTCAAATTTGAATACCATGCAAAAGACTCTGGGTTCAGTCAAATTATACACAATAAAAGCAAATATACAATATTTCAATCTGTGGAATATATTTTGGTGCTGATAAGAAATTAGTTTGAGATTTTTTGTTACTTTGCCATGCCAAGAATTATCATCTTTTCCAGTTAAAGGGCTAATGCCAAGATTATTCAGAAAGCACAACAGTATTATACACAATTATAACCTGTCCTTCACAAGTAAAAAAACAACAACAACAACACTAAAATGGAATCAAAATATTGTTATAATTGAAGTTATGAAAACTGTTTTAGCTAGCTGACTTACCGACAGAGAAGCAGTTGATTCTGACAATGTTGTAGGGACTGAAACAGTCCGGAGTGATGTCAGTAGATACATTGCATTGATTGGCGCTAGTTTCCTGGCCAGTGCAGCTCACATCTTGAATGGATATAAACCCTCCGTAACTGTTACTCTGATTGTAGGCTACTTCTCCTCCATAATCTAGAGTTTGTATGAAAGAAAGTAAATGCTATCTTCCACTCAAAGACTTCCTTAAAACTCACTCACTCAAACTTGGACACAATTCACTTACTGTAGCCTAATAAAGTACAGGCTAGTGCTGCATCTATGTCGTCAAAAATACGTCGACAAATTCCTCCGAAACTTCCTCCTGCACAAGCTGTCAGAAGTAGAGATGTGTTGGAGACGAGGTTTCCCTCAGCAGTGATGAATGTAGGTTCCATAGTTTGTTGCTCTCCTCTAAGATCTCCATCAGTACAGAGTCCACTCCCACTGCCACTCCCACTGCCACTGGCACTCCCACTGCCACTGCCACTGCCACTGCCACTCCCACTTCCGTTCCCAAACTCACTCCCACTGCTACTTGAAGGGTTACCTAAAATTTAAGACTAGTAAATTAACGAAGAAGTATTATCTTAAGAAAGTACCTGTAAGATTGTCCAAGCGATAGAAATATAAACCTCTGAATTGGAATAAAGGGATGTTGGTGCCTTGGGCTATTGTGCTACTGTCAAACCTAGATGTCTGTTCCACAAAGTTGAGTCCGTCTCCTACGTTGATTCCAGCTACTGCTCCTGATGGGTAAAGTTCGTCACTGTAAAGAAAGTAGGCATAACTGCTGCTTCCATTGGTACTCACTACAACTTGAAATGTTTCTGTAACTTCTGATACTCCAAAGCGAACAACTTTGTCCCAAGTAATCAGTAGAGCAGAAGTGGATCCGTACAGTGGAAAATTGAAACCGTTAAATGCATTGATTCCTTGATCAATAAAAGAGGTGTTAGAGATGTATCTGTAGGAGATGGTCCCATTGACTGAAGGATTCAGATCTATCCAGAATGGAGCAATGAGAGGTGGAGATGTGGTAGGAAAGCTGCTGATGCCAGCAGTTTCATAAGGAGAGCCTAGAGATATGACTCCATTGCTGTTGATATAAAGTGTGTTGAAAAGAACTCCGGCAAATGGGATACTAAAAGAAATTGCAAAACTGGAATCGTCACCAAGCGTAACAAATATATCTCCAAATTCTGTTCCCACAGGATAGAGTGGCACTATATAGAATCAAAATATATCAGTTCAGTCATGTATCGTGTCAGTAATGTCAAACACACACCTGGTGGTAGATGTATTGGTGGCTGAGTAGTTGAAGGACCTCCAGCTGTATAATACATCACATCATAAACTTACAAATCATAGAGTAAAATCATTCTATGAAATTTTAAACGGAAGAGTTAAGGGTGCTGTCACACTCTCTGAGCGCAAAAAACCTGCAGAATAGGCCATGGTTGCTAAGGCATGTTAAACTTACTTCTGCCTCCCACAAATTCTTTTATTTCTGTAGCTACAGAAATAAAAGTATTTGTAGTACTTACTGGCCTAGGCCAGCAAGTACTACTCTGAGAAAGCACCTATCAAGAATAAAGACTGGAAGTCTTCCCAATCTCAAGAAATAGCCCCGCAGTACTGCATGGCTACCACTGAAGTTTAGAAGCTGATTTTTTGTATATCAATTTCTTATCCTTGTGTGTATGCCATAACGATGAGTTTTGTTGAATTATATTATCATTTTTATTTACTCATCTTACCACATGAACAATAGTCGATTATTTCTGTAAAATTTCGTATATAAAAGGGTCGAGCCCTTGTAGCCCTAAGCCTTGGCAAAATTTGAATCATAGCCGTTCATCCATTCCTAAGCTGTACGAGAGAGTAGATTCTGGATCCATTACTTTTGTGCGCAAGAATTTTTTTTACTGTAAGTTGACTCCGCCCAGCCCTATCAGTACACGTGTAATAGTGAGTGAGGCACGGCTGCATTTTACGGGCACTAATCTGTTGTAAAGTGGGGCGTGACTTTGTGGTAGATAATGCGCGACTATTCAGCTGGAGTGCGCTACTAAAGGCACCCAGGTATCACTATGTGATGGCATCCTTTATAAGCTTATTGATAAAATTACAAAAGCAGTCCAGAAGATAAAGCAGAGCAAAGCCTATTCTTAAGTGAAATATATTATGTGCACATTCACCAGTGTCTTAAAAGAAAGACAGAGGAGTGATGCATGGAGAGGAGAAAAACAGAGGATTTACTTGGCCTTTTTTATTGCTGTTGTTACTGTCTCAAGTTTGTTGTATATCCCAGAGAGGAGTTTTGTCTTCATGATACCATAATAATACCAGAATTAAATGGTACATTTTCACCACAAATTATAGCAAATGTTTGGGCAGCAGCATAGTTTTGCTAGTCTATGGGTGGGGTTTCTGGCAATTACCTAGACCCAAGATGGTGAAAATGGTTAGAAGATAGAATATGCTAACTCTTAAATATTTGAGGATAACAAAATAAATCAGATGTATACACACATATTAATAAATCATGTAACACACCTTCGAAGTAACAACGTACGCCTGCTGCCCTTGATGGATCCATACATTCTGTATCCAGTTCTGTCGATGCCGTGCACTCTGTGTAGGACACTTCCGTCCCATTGCAAGATACGTCCTGCAAATAGAGCGGTGCCATGTTGTTGGTATACAAGTCCGTCACAGCTTCAGCTCCTGTACAACAAAACAATTGAAATCTTCCTTCTCACAAATATGTTATCGCATACTGGATATATACGGTATTCCTGGAGTATATTGAAGAAAGCTTCGACAGGCTACTAGAGTGTCAGCTTCGTCAAATCCTGTCTGACACACTCCATAGACTGTATCGTTGACACAATAGGCTAGCTGAGCTGTGTAAGAGGTCTCAATGTTGCCGTTGGGAAGAACTACAAAGCTAGTAGAGCCCAGACTTTGTACTGGAAATAGTGCTCCCATTTCATCACAAGGAGTGGGAGCTAAAAAAATATAATGATCAAAGTTTATATCTCTAGTACAGTTATAATAACTTAACAAAATCTATTATTTAGCTACTTTCGTAATCATGCATACTAAACCTTAAAAACTGACTCCATTAGAATTCTCAACTACTTTTATTTAGGCTGAGTCGCTGAATAGTTTGTATCAAAAGGAGCAAAAAGAATTCTATTTAATATTAATTGAAACAAAAAATGTCACTTCCATTCATTTTTTCAGAGTGTTATATAATATAAACTGTAGGATGTCCAGCAACTATAGATTCATATAAGAAATAGAGGAGTGCACCTGAGGAAAACACTATAAATAGTCTGTACTTCAGTATCTGTTTATTAGGAATCTTAATATTTGTTTGACTGATACCACAATTTACAATACTACATTTTCCTGCTCTCTTTCCTGCCTGAAGATGGATCCCTTACTTGGCTCATTACAGTTTATTATATTGTATGGATATACAAGTAGTAACTTACTTATAGAGTAGCAGTTGATTCTGACAATGTTGTTGGGACTGAAACAGTCCGGAGTGATGTCAGTAGATACATTGCATTGATTGGCGCTAGTTTCCTGGCCAGTGCAGCTCACATCTTGAATGGATATAAACCCTCCGTAATTGTTACTCTGATTGTAGGCTACTTCTCCTCCGTAATCTAGAGTTTGCATGAAAGAAAGTAAATGCTATCTTCCGCTCAAAGACTTCCTTAAAACTACTCACTCAAACTCGGACACAATTCACTTACTGTAGCCTAATAAAGTACAGGCTAGTGCTGCATCTACGTCGTCAAAATTACGTCGACAAATTCCTCCGAAACTTCCTCCTGCACAAGCTGTCAGAAGTAGAGATGTGTTGGAGACGAGGCTTCCCTCAGCAGTGATGAATGTAGGTTCCATAGTTTGTTGCTCTCCTCTAAGATCTCCATCAGTACAGAGTCCACTCCCACTGCCACTCCCACTGCCACTGCCACTGCCACTGCCACTGCCACTCCCACTTCTGTTCCCAAAGCCACTCCCACTGCTACTTGAAGGGTTACCTAAAATTTAAGACTAGTAAATTAATAAAGAAAGATCATTTTAAGAAAGTACCTGTAAGATCGTCCAAGCGATAGAAATATAAACCTCTGAATTGGAATAAAGGAAAGTTGGTGCCTTGGGCGATTGTGCTACTGTTAAACATAGATGTATGTTGCACGAAGTTGACTCCATCTCCTACGTTGATTCCAGCTACTGCTCCTAATGGGTAAAGTTCGTCACTGTAAAGAAAGTAGGCATAACTGCTGCTTCCATTGGTACTCAGTACAACTTGAAATGTTTCTGTAACTTCTGACACCCCAAAGCGAACAACTTCGTCCCAAGTAATCAGTAGAGCAGAAGTGGATCCGTACAGTGGAAAATTGAAACCATTAAATGCATTGATTCCTTGATCAATAAAAGAGGTGTTAGAGATGTATCTGTAGGAGATGGTCCCATTGACTGAAGGATTCAGATCTATCCAGAATGGAGCAATGAGAGGTGGAGATGTGGTAGGAAAGCTGCTGATGCCAGCAGTTTCATAAGGAGAGCCTAGAGATATGACTCCATTGCTGTTGATATAAAGTGTGTTGAAAAGAACTCCGGCAAATGGGATACTAAAAGAAATTGCAAAACTGGAATCGTCACCAAGCGTAACAAATATATCTCCAAATTCTGTTCCCACAGGATAGAGTGGCACTATATAGAATCAAAATATATCAGTTCAGTCATGTATCGTGTCAGTAATGTCAAACACATACCTGGTGGTAGATTTATTGGTGGCTGAGTAGTTGAAGGACCTCCAGCTGTATAATACATCACATCATAAACTTACAAATCATGAAGTAAAATCATTACTAGTAAATGAAGAGAATTTAACTCAGTCATTCTGGAGGGGCCACTAATTAAATTATGACTACACCTTCACACCTCCCAAGTACAGCTCACATGTCACAGAAATTGTCCAACACCAACTAACATTCCCAGGGGCTGTGCCCCACCACACAATGATCTCATGTTCTGTATCATCTGTTTATACAAAGTTCCTTGTTCAGTCACCCTCATTCAATTCAGTAACGCACTAGAAGGCTCCACAAGCCGAAATATTATGGTTTTATTCTACTGATAAATTCTCTGAAACTTGCTACACCTGGCTAGCTATCAGGGTAGCTAGTTCTATTAAATAGTCTAGCTGCCTGTAATATCAGGTGACTCCTAATCATTAACATTAAAATATTAAAGCACAATACATTATAATAAACAATATTGAGCTCTTTTACATAATTAACTGAAATATTTGTTTTAATTAAACAATTTTTTTGGCACCCCTTCTGATACTGTTATATATGCCAAACTGAACCTGCATACTAAGTTCCATGCTTTGGTCCACTCTGTCACAATTATCTGCTGGACTAGTCCAGTGGGAAATTGTACTTTTGATGCAATATTGTGACAGAGTGGACCAAAGCATGAAACTTAGCACAGTGTTTGTTGAAGGTATGTACAGCAATATTAGAAGGGGGTGCCATCCAGATATAAATTTCTTCACTAAAATATGTCTTACAAGAAACTTTGGTCAATATAATCGACGACCCGCGAATTTTTTTATTTGCGCGCCCAATACAATTATTATAGCGAAAATAAAAATCGGCGATATTATAGGCAGCTAGACTATTTAATAGAACTAGCTACCCTGATAGCTAGCCAGGTGTAGGAAGTTTCAGAGAATTTATTTCAGTAGAATAAAACCATAATATTTCGGCTTGTGGAGCCTTCTAGTGGTTACTGAACTGAATGAGAGTGACTGAACAAGGAACTTTGTATAAACAGATGATACAGAACATGAGATCATTGTGTGGTGGGGCACAGCCCCTGGGAATGTTAGTTGGTGTTGGACAATTTCTGTGACATGTGAGTTGTACATGGGAGGTGTGAAGGTGTAGTCATAATTGAATTAGTGGCAGTCATTCTGGAGGGGCCACTAATTCAATTATGACTACACCTTCACACCTCCCACGTACAACTCACATGTCACAGAAATTGATCCAACACCAACTAACATTTCCAGGGGCTGTGCCCCACCACACAATGATCTCATTATCATCTGTTTATACAAAGTTCCTTGTTTCAGTCAACCCTCATTCATTCAGTACCACTAGTAGTCTCACAGCCGAAATATTATGGTTTTTATTCTAACTGAATAATTCTCTGAAACTTGCTACACCTGGCTAGCTATCAGGGTAGCTAGTTCGATTAAATAGTCTAGCTGCCTTATATCAGGTGACCTCCTAATCTTAACATTAAATAAACAATTATATTGAGCTTCTTTTTACATAATTAACTGTTCACGTTCAAAGTTTCACACTTAAAAAATTTTGTTTTAATTAAACAATTTTTTTTTTGGCACCCCTTCTGATACTGCTATATATGCCAAACGCGAAACCTACATACCAAGTTTCATCTTTTGGTCCACTCTGTCACAATAATTTTTCTTATCTGCTGGCGATAGTGAGTTTTCAAACTTTTACCCCATGAGTTACCAGAAACCTACTACTCAATGAATAATCTAGTGTGAATAAACTGCTTATTACACGTCGTCATAGTGAATGGGCTAGATAATTTCACACTCTCAACACTTCAGCCGTTGCTCATGAAAATAAATTACCTGCTCAGTGGAAATCACACACACTCTGACTCAATGCAATCATACTATTTAGTGTATTTTATTCCAGCGAGATATCTTCACATGTTTTATCTTTAGGTACTGCCAGGTTTGTAAAATATCAGCTTGGGTTGTGGGAAGACCCCGGCAGAGTTTTTACAGCCACTCCACTTCACCCCCCCCCCCCCCCCCCCCCTTGACTTCAATTCACATGACTAAATTGCTTCTGGTTAAATGCATTCCTCATTTACCCTGCTTGCCAACTCAACTTGGACATACTAACAAACTACTTCTGTGAAGATATCTAGCCAGGAATAAACCACTTATTATACTCAAGCCTGAGAGTGGAAGTATCACTGTGGTTTATTCCATGCTAGATATCTTCTATGAAGTGTAGTTTGTTGGTAACTCAAGGTGTAAAGTTGGCCATAAATCTCTCTAGGGGCTCCCACCCCACCCACCCCCCCCCCCCCCCCCCCCCCCACCCCTCCCACCCCGTCCGCCCACACTTATCTTTTTAACAAGCTGCTCTAAACCAGATTGGGTAGGCCCCACTAGAGTAAGGTAGCTGTAAAAACCCTGAAAACTGGTAAGCCAAGCCAGGTTGCTATAACTACTAGGTAATGAGCTTAGTCATATAAATATTGGAACAATTACAACCCATTGCTCATCACATATGTTAGCACTTACATGTGTAGCAGAGTATACTCACTGCAGACATCACTTCACAATGCTCTGGTTCACTAATTCTAGAACAGTTTGAAAGAGAAGCTTCTGTTCCATCACAATTAAAGCCATCTGGCACAACTGATCCACTGTATGGAAGATTGCCAAGCAGAACTGCTCCTTTGAGTCAGAGTACAGCCACTGTGTGTTAGCTTTACTTTAAGATCATATTTTACCTTACCTTGAAAGTGAATTGACCTACAATATACGTCACCATCATTGTTGGAGAAACTGGTGGGACATATTCCATGATAAGAACCAGAACAGTAGAGTTCCAGCACTCCTCTTAGATAATATGCATTTCCTATTTCACCATGGCTTTCATACAGCATTCGCACATGATCTTCCATTCCACAAGGAGCTATGAGTACGACTTCAGCTGAAGCTGCTACAGTAGCAATAACCAACCAGCACCAAATTGAATTCTCCATCATAAACCTGAACAAAACACAACTTGTGGTTAGATTTGTCATTTGCAGCAACATTATTTGTAGCTACTTCTTTTACACAAACTTCATAGCAGCTTGAACAATTAATTTAGGGCTATGCCTACTTCAGCTTTTAAGCCATGGTGTATATACAGAGTTTATATACTCTTCCCTACTGTGCCATTTACAATGAGCCCATATATATACCTCCTGCATTTAGACTTGTTATGGTTGACGAGGCAATGCAATGTAATGCAAATTTGAAGCAAGTACCTTGTATTTCTGATAGTCTAAACTTATGATTTTACTTCTCTGGTGTTGTTTTACGATTCGTGACTCCTTGATTAGTTTCTCCTGCTCTATTAATGAGGCAATGGCGTCTTCTCAAGACAGATGGAATGTGGTGGAGTTATAACACTAAGTGGGTGTGGAGTCCATTAATTATCATACGAGTGTCTGCGCTAGCTAAGTTATTCTTTCAGACTCCCCAAATGCATGAAACATATAAATTTTAAATCCTGTGAACATTCTGTTTGAGTGTATCTTCTACATCTTAGCTGTTTCCTTCTTCAAGGTAGTTGAGGTTAACACAGTTGACCACCAAATGTGTGTGTATGAAAGTGCCACGAAGCTATAGGATAATAACAACAACAAAACAACAACAAAACAACAACAAAACAACAAAACATTGCCTGAAGGATTGGTGCAAGTTTTGGTTCTCAGCGAAATGATGACAACGTTGTTTTGTCACATCTCTTTCAAAGATGTCGTGTCTACTTAAACATATCCGTGTAGGATAGAAGACAGGGATGACTCCTGATGGAGAGAATACTCAAGTACAGGAGACAATGATAATGAGATGGCCCCAGGAATGGCTATTGTGACTTAACAGCATTCCAAAGAGTGGGAAGAAGCCAAAGTATAACTACTGGAACTATTACACATGTGGAAATAAAGTTCCTGGGCTCAGCACATTTGAACTACACGTAAATTTAAACTGTGACGTATTACCTCAGGCTTACTACTTTTCAATGGATTGTTGAATGAATAGCTAGTGAATTATATGCTTATGTTTGTACCTGTAACAATTATCCAGTAAAGACTCTTGGGCTGTACATTTCATATTTATTTTAGTGCAATGCTGCGCATGTAATATTTTTAATCCCATATTGTTTTAATAATTGAATCTACTTGATTATATTATCTGGTAAACAAGAAAAGATCTTTGCACAAAACTTGAGGTATAATATGGATATAAATCTCATTACCGGTTGTGCAAGAAATGATAATAACAGTTTTACCATTTACACATTCAATTAATTTTGTATTCATAACTTAACTCAGCATTTCAACTTCCTGCTGAATTCAGGAGGTGGGCAACTTGCTTGCAGTTTAATTGTGCAGCTTGTGTGTGAGCTATAAACTCCTCAGTTCACTGGTAGTAGATCAGTTCAGCTAACCTTGCTACAGTCCACTTAGAATTACTTATTTATCATCCTTCCACTCTTGCTTCATCTTATAGCCAGCTCCAATAGCTGAGTTGTCTACATGCAGGGCCAGAAACCCTATCCCTGATCAGCTCAGGCTAACTGATGGAGTGGGGCAAGCTTCTTCAATTTTGTCACCCATGTGTTCACAGTAAGCAGGCTAGCTGTTTACCAGAGGTTAAAATTACGGATGATAATCCTCCCTCCTCCCTCATTTCCCACCTTTATTCATCAAGTAAGGTGTGGATAGATGGAAGCGTTCTTTGTTCTATCCTGTACCCGAATGTTTGTGTCATCATTCATTATTAATTTTATACCACCACACACATGGAGCTCTTGCCTTCGTAACCTCACAAACCCTTACATATCAATTCTCTTCACCCAATAAACCACAGCTGGTATTCTGCCTGGTATTAACCCACCTAGCCCACTGCTACACTGTCAGTAGACAGTCAGCATCCACAAAGCTCCAGACTGATATCTCTAGACTTACAGTCTTCTTTAATCTCAAACTCACGGTTCTTAGTGGCTCTGTGTTCAAGTGACTCAAAAAAGCTATGAAGCTTCCTGAACAGGCTATTTGTGCTGTGTGCTAGTTGCCCTGCAGGATTGGTAAGTAATGCTCTACACTAATTTTATGCTGATCAAGCAGTTGTTACCTCACATGCAGAACAGCTATTTAACACATGTCAATCCCACACAAATTTACAGACAGGTATTTTCGCATAGGAACACATGGCAAATATGATATATTTCATTTAAATCGCTTGGAAGGCTCTGTAAAGTCGAATTATTTATTACATCATTACTACAAAAAGTTACAATATTACAGTTATCTACTTTACATTTCAAAAGTTATAATTCTTTCTACTTTAAATAATTCTGTCTAATTACTATATTTCTACTTCAAAGAATTATTCTAACTTCAGTTACTTTATAGTAGCACGTGCAGACACAAATACTTCCCTCACATTTAGTACTTAATATTTCTATTTCAACACCCTTCAATTTAAATGTTTGAATTCATTATGGTTACTCTTTTTTATGCAATAACAATCATTGTTTGAGTCAGAGTGCGATTTGCAAGGATCCTTCCTGAGTAGGTCCATTGATTTTTAAGAGGAAAAGGTTTCTAAGGTGTGACCAGTGAAATATGACTGGAGCTGCTGATTACAATTAAGCCTGAGGGGTCTGGTCACAGAACTACTGCTGTATTGAACAGTTTAACTAAAATATAATGCTGGGTTTAACTATAAGAATGTCCACTACTGTATTCCACTACTCTGTACCGCTCTTAAAATAAATTTAATGAATTTATTTATAATCACTCACCGAGTACCGCCGTTACATGCGGATTGATTCGAGGAATATTTCGTATATGTTTGCTTTTAGTGGACAAGTCACCAAATCGTCTCACCAGTTGTATTTCTGCGCGATTAGTCGAGCTTGCCTGCGCGAGAGACTGCAGCTAGTTTTGTTGGCCCGCGCTTTTACCCTAAACGTCCGTCCACAATATTCGCCCGCGCTAACAAATTAATTAAACATACCTTCACTGTTGTTCAACACAATTCTAGGCACATCTGCTACAGCTGATCCAGAAAAATTAGCCGGCTTTGCCTCAGGAACATGAAACTTGCAGATGGTGGTGCCTTACTATCAGTCAGCCCAGGAATATCAGTGCTGGATTCTCTAGAGGAAACTGCGTGAGCTGGTACAAATGGACATGAGCCAGAAGGCATAGATGGACCTGCGCTGAGGGGCACTGTTGGACCTGCACTGGGGGCCACAGACGGACCTACGCTGGGGGACACAGACGACCTGACCTGCGCTGAGGGGCACAGACGGACCTGTGCTGGGGGGCACAGACAAACCTGCGCTGGAGGGCACACACGGACCTGTGCTGGGAGGCACAGAAAGATTTCTGTCACCTCCAGCATAACTAACCAACACAATATTTATCATAGATGAGACTGTACATCAGATTTATCAAAAAACGTGTAATTTTATGCTGACCTTGAAAAAATGAATAAATTTTAGACTAAAAACAAAATATTAAGTATATATAATATTTAGAATGATTCAAAACATGACTGTTAACAGATTGTATTCTGTAAGTATGATGTTCAAATATCAATGTTATCATGTTTTGCTATAGGTTCCTCTACTGGAGTAGCATCTTTTCTTCTGCCTTGCTGCAGAAAGCTCTTTGTGCCTGCTCTGCTAGCCATACCAATCACAATTGGATAACAGGCCACAGCCTCTGCTTTGAATAAAAGCCACGAGTTGTAAGGGCGAGATCGCCAACTATAATTTGCGAGTTATAGGCGGGATTATGTGCGCGTGGCAACTTAAAACATGTCTTTTTAGTTGACCCCAGTTTATTCTGAATTGCTGTGCGACCTGTTACTATGGCATTGAAACCCTTTACCAGATTCAAAACTTCTCCGTTTTAGGTTTGATACGGAGTGCCGCTTGTTGGTTGTCAAGAGTCATTGTTGGTAGTCAGAATGCCGTAGTATTAATGCTAAGGAACCTACTACTACTCGAGGGAAGCTGAGGTAAGTACGTAATTCCATATTTGTTAGCTAAATATCTCTGGCCTTTCTTTTTTGTAGCTAAGAGCTTGTTGTCAACAGTGACTGGTAAATTCAAATAGTCAGAATGACTCAAATTTGGTACTACAAAAGTTACCACTGCTCAAGAAAATGAGGTAAGAAAGTAATTTTTGTATTTGTGTGCTAAAATTGATTGTCTTTTTTTTTTTGTAGGAGCTTGTCAAGAATTCAAGGTAATTCAGATGGTCAAAGTAACTTCAATTTGATACAACAGAAGTTATCAATACTCAAGAATGAGGTAAGTAGTAATTCCATATTTGTTGGCTAAAATTACAAATAATAACTGGTTTATTTTTTTATCGTAGCTAAGAGCTTGTTCAAGAGTTACTGGTGATTGAGATTATCAGAATGGTTGATGTTTGATACTACAAAAGTTACCATTAATCAGGTAAGAGAGTGATTTTGTATTTGTTTGCTGAAATCAAATGTCATGACTGCTATTATAGTGTTTGCATGAAGTAAGCTAAAAATAGTAACATTTTATGTTACCTAACTATCAGGCTCGCTCGCCATTTGTGCTCAAGCACACCACTAGTATGTATGTATGTATGTATGGATGGTACGTATGCTCTTTAAACGCCCGCGGCGGGAACTTTTTTCTCCAAAAAAA
>WLWD01000037.1_pt1 | contig 74345 bp, 69 predicted proteins | sample 6712731 | NCBI WGS metagenome assembly WLWD01 (sample SAMN12718690, study PRJNA576275) | sponge metagenome | isolation source: marine sponge | host: Mycale hentscheli | place: New Zealand: South Island, Marlborough, Capsize Point | collected 2014-11-01
AAATTGAACCATACATCACAGTATTCCCAACGATGATATTTTTCCGAGGGTCACTAATACCGCTATTTTCTGACGGATAAACAGCAATTCTTCCTCCGGACAAACCCTTTCCAACATAATCGTTGGCCTCACCTTCCAACGAAATAGACACTCCTTTTGCCAGCCAGGCACCAAACGATTGCCCTGCCGTCCCATCCACCTTGATATGTATGGTGTCATCTGCCAAACCCTGATGACCGTGTTTTCTGACAACTTCTCCGGACAACATAGCACCAAAGGTACGATTCGCATTCGTGATGGATGTTTTGATTTGTACCGGGCTGCCAGTATCAATAGCGGATCTCGCCTGCTCAATCATTCTGTGATCCAGCGCCTTCTCCAAACCATGGTCCTGAAACTGAGTCTGGCGTATATCCACGCCGTCAGCTGCTTCTGGTTTCGCTAACATTGCTGAGAAATCCAATCCTCTTGCCTTCCATTGTTTAATCGCCTCTCGGGTTTTTAGGCGATCAACCTGGCCAATCATTTCGTTCACTGTTCTAAATCCCATTTTCGCCATAATTTGACGTAATTCCTCAGCGACGAAAAAGAAATAATTGATAACGTGTTCAGGCTGGCCTGTGAACTTCTTTCTTAATTCCGGATCCTGAGTCGCAACTCCTACGGGCAGGTATTGAGATGGCACTTCCTCATCATGATACAACCCTGGACAATCAGTGGCGCCGTAGCAAACCCAAATTCATCTGCGCCCAACAATGCCCCAATCGCAACATCCCTACCCGTTCTCAAACCGCCATCTACCTGAACCGAGATCCGTCCCCGTAGATTATTCAACACCAATGTTTGGTGCGTTTCCGCAAGGTCAAGCTCCCAGGGAGACCCTGCGTGCTTGATAGATGTTAATGGGCTTGCCCCTGTGCCACCTTCATATCCAGAAATAGTGACGTGGTCTGCATGGGCTTTTGATACTCCCGCGGCCACCGTTCCCACCCCTACCTCGGATACCAACTTCACCGATATTCGCGCCCCCGGGTTAACATTCTTAAGATCATGAATCAGCTGAGCCAGATCCTCGATGGAATATATGTCATGGTGAGGCGGCGGAGATATTAGACCAACACCGGGAGTAGAGTGTCGAACAGACGCTATCTGTTCATTTACTTTATGCCCGGGTAGCTGTCCACCTTCGCCTGGTTTAGCACCTTGAGCCATTTTTATCTGCAAGTCATCGGCATTCACCAGGTATTCCGTCGTAACTCCGAAACGACCAGAGGCAACCTGTTTGATAGCTGAGCGCTGAGGGTTTCCTGAGCCATCCTTAAGCGGCTTGAACCGGGCTTCTTCTTCGCCACCTTCGCCGGTGTTGGAGCGGCCGCCGATGCGATTCATTGCCACTGCAAGGGTTGAATGCGCTTCATGGGAAATGGAACCAAAGGACATCGCCCCGGTGGCAAAACGTTTCACGATCTTTGATGCTGGCTCAACTTCTTCCAATGGAAGCGCAGTGTCTGCCCAATCAAACTCAAACAATCCTCGCAAATTGAGCAATTGCCTATCCTGTTGATCGACCAACTTCGAAAACTCGCCAAAAGTTTTACTATTGTTTGCTCTGGTCGCATGCTGGAGTTTCGTGATTGTCTCTGGATTCCATATGTGGGTTTCACCGTGTAAGCGAAAGGCATAATCTCCTCCTGCATCCAGCAAATCACGATACAGAGGACTATTTCCAAACGCATTGTCATGCCAGGAAAAGACGTCCATTGCAACATCTTCTAGCCCAACGCCACCGATTCTTGTTGTCGTACCTGTGAAATACCTGTCTACAAAGTCGTTGGAAAGCCCGACACAGTCAAAAATTTGGGCACCACAATAGGATTGGTAGGTGGAAATTCCCATTTTTGACATCACCTTTTTCAAACCCTTGTTGACGGCTTTAATGTAACGGGCCTGTGCTTCCTCGAAACCCAGCTCTTCGTCCACTTCTCGAATCAGGGAGTTCACACTATCGAATGCGAGATATGGGTTGATAGCCTCCGCACCATAGCCAGCTAATGTGGCGAAATGATGCACTTCCAGACAAGCTCCTGTTTCGATAACCAAACCAGACTCCGTACGCAACCCCTTCCTAATCAAATGGTGGTGAACCGCGGATGTTGCCAGCAATGCCGGGATTGCAATATTGTCGATGTCCATTCTACGATCAGAAAGAATCAAAATATTGAAGCCGCGCTGCAAGACCGCTCTTTCAGCCTTTTCGCAAAGCACCACCAGGGCATTTTCCATCCCCTTTATTCCATACTCTGCGGGATAACAGATATTCAGGGTATGGGTTCTAAATGCACCATTGGTATGGTCTTCGATCTGGCGCACCCTTTCTAGTTCATTGTTGGTTAATACAGGTTGAGGCACAGTCAGCCTCATTTCCTGACCACCATCACTTAGACCAAACAGGTTAGGGCGAGGTCCAATCAGAGATAGCAATGACATCACGAGTTCTTCCCGCATGGGATCGATTGGTGGATTAGTGACCTGGGCAAAGTTCTGCTTAAAATAATGCGACAGATGCTTTGCACGACTCGATAATACTGCCGGAGGGACATCTGTTCCCATGGATCCCGTCGCTTCAACCCCAAGAGCAATCATTGGTCTTAGCAGAAAAGTCAAATCTTCCCGTGTATACCCAAAAGCCTGCTGGGTCCGGAGCAACGTCTCTGGATCCGGGGACATCGCACCCACCGCCAAACGCAGAGAACTCAATTCAATTTGAGTTCGATTCAGCCACTCCTGGTAATTTTTTGCCTTGGACAAATCACTTTTGATCTCCTCATCTTCAATAATTCTCCCCTGATCAATGTCAATAAGAAACATCTTCCCTGGCTGGAGCCGCCATTTCTTTTTGATATTCTCCTCTGGAATATCCAACACTCCCATTTCCGACGCCATTAACACCATGTCATCTTTAGTAATCAAATACCTGGCGGGTCTTAGACCATTACGATCCAAAGTAGCACCAATCTGTTTCCCGTCTGTAAATGCAACCGCGGCAGGCCCATCCCAGGGTTCCATCAATGCCGCGTGATATTCATAAAAGGCCTTGCGCTCTGGGTCCATCAAGGGATTACCTGACCACGCTTCTGGAATTAACATCATCATCACATGGGCCAGCGAATAGCCTCCCGCGACCAATAGCTCCAATGCGTTATCGAATGCGGCAGAATCGGATTGCCCTTCGGAGATTAGAGGCCAGACTTTATCCAGATCGCTACCCAGAACATCTGAGAACATTGTGCTCTTCCGTGCAGCCATCCAGTTGATGTTTCCACGTAACGTGTTAATTTCCCCATTATGAGCAATCATCCTGAATGGATGAGCCAACTCCCAGGTCGGAAAGGTATTCGTGGAAAAACGTTGATGCACTAGCGCCAGGGCGGAATCAACATCAGGACTCACTAAATCAGGATAGTAATCACCCACCTGGCCAGCAAGGAGCATACCTTTATAGTTCACCACCCTTGACGACAGGGTAGGAATGTAGAAGTCATCCTTTTCCTGTATATCCGATCCACTGATTCGCCTTTCGATCTGCTTTCGAATCACAAACAGATTTCTTTCGAAACTATCCTGATCCGAAGCACTCCCCCCAGCGCCTATAAAAACCTGCCAAATAGCTGGCTCCGTTGGCAATACGCTATAGCTAAGGTTTTCATTATTTACTGGCACCTCCCGCCAGCCAATGACATTCTGTCCCTCGCCCAGGATATAGCGCTCTACAACTCCTTTTACTTCTGCTCTGGCCCCCCGGTCTTTGGGCATAAAGATCATTCCAACCGCGTATTTACCCATTTCTGGCAACTCAAAATCCAACGCCCTTCTGAAAAAAGATCCGGAATTTGCAGCAGAATTCCCGCCCCATCTCCCGCCATGGGATCAGCACCTACTGCTCCCCGATGTGTCAGGTTTTTTAGTATTTCCAATCCGTTTGCAACAATCTGGTGACTGCGGATTCCCTTAATGTTAGCAACGAAACCGACACCACATGCATCATGCTCATGTCTCGAATCATACAGACCAAATTTCGAATGATGTGGCACCGCTTTCTTCCTCCGTTAACGATGGGTCAAAAACAAAAATGGGTCACAGACAAATAGCCACAGACACCTGGATGTAAATAGACCCGACCCATGCAACAAAAAGTTCAGGGTCAAAATATTTTCTACAGATAAAAAAGCCCGCTAGTCAGTTATTGAGTTAGCGAGCACCAGAATATTGGTAGAGAATCTGTTCATAGTATTAACCAGAACAATACTCAGGCTATAAAGTATACCACCAAACTATATTCATAAAACCGTGGTGTGGGAACAATACCTATAAGCTTCACTTATTCAAGTCTATTTAAATCCTGCGCGATATATCTAATCAGCGAAAACCTGGATTCGGTCTACCTGTAAGCTAAAACGAAGCTCAATAAAATCTCACTTCTGGTTTTCTATTACTATATTTGGGGTAGTGTGAGGAGGGCCATTCTTTTTCGCCAGAATAGCCTTAAGTGAAGTCCCAGCATAGACGATTACTCTACATCGCGTTTTTCGGGGTTATCGCCGCAGGTATATTCCTAGTCGATGAGCAACTGACCATACGAAAAATGAATCGTTTTTGGGAAAACTGGAATTAGACTGGAACAGCTTAACTATCATCCTCATAGCCGCCATTCACCGATTCTCGCTTTAGGCGAACCATAACACCCAGGTAGTTGCATTGTTGTTTGTTAACAACATTAAGAATATGGATATCAGGAGCGCAAAACAGCGCGAGGGAGTTCTCGTATCCAACTGTTATGATGCACAAAAAATATCCAATAGAGGCAAAGATGTTTTATTACGTTATTGATGTTTTCTCAGATGAGTCATTTATGGGTAATCCTGTTGCTGTCGTTATCTGCGAAGAGCACTTATCTGATTGTCAAATGCAGCGGATGACTTCCTGGCTCAATTTGTCTGAAACAACATTTGTTAGCAATTTTCAAAGACAGGAAGGGCAATATAAAGTAAGGATTTTTTCTCCCAAAGGGGAGATGCCATTTGCTGGGCATCCAACGCTGGGGACCGCAATAGCCGTTCAAAAGCACTATAATTTTCAAGGAACAACGCTTAAGCAAGACTGTCTCGCTGGTCTGGTTGAGATTCGTTTTGGATCCGATAGTGGCAGCGTTTATCTGGTGTCGCCCAATCCCAGGCTGGAAGAAATTTCCGAGGCAAAAAAAGATCAATTTGCGAAAGCCCTGGGATTGGATGAACCCATTAAGATTGCCGCCAAAATAGATGCCGGCCCTATTTGGGTAACCGCATTGATCGACTCATCTGAAACGATTAAAAATCTCCAGCCGAACCAGTCCCTGGTAAAGTCGTTTTCCGATAGTCTGGAAGCGACCGGAGTCGTGATCGGTGCAGTTACATCTGATGGCAAAACTTACAAGGTTCGAACCTTTGCACCATCCGTTGGTGTCCCGGAGGACCCAGTTTGTGGAAGCGGCAACGTTGCTGTTGCATCTCTTCGATTGCAAAGTGGTCAGGCTCCAGAAAACTACGTGTCAGTACAAGGGCAAGAAGTGGGTAGGGATGGAGAGATTCAAATTGCCTACTTAGTCCGTCCTGAAAAAAGGCGCGATGTCGTTAGCGATCATGCGTCATTTTCGACCTTCGGATCAGGACAACACCCAGACGACGATTAGCGGCGTCCCAAGGGGCTGACAACAGGCAATGGCGAGTAATGTTTGCTCTCCGCCGTTGGGTTTTTCAAACAAAAAGAAAGCGATCATCCACTTTCTCAAATTCCACGCGCAACCCGCCATCAGCAGATTGATACGGTCTCCTTCGGCTCCCTTCAGCCAGCTCCTCAATAAACGATGATCATGCTTCAAATGACCGATGATCGGTTCTATCGCACTTCGTTTGCGACACAGTATCCGTTTCTTCTGGCGTTGATAAGCATTGTCCCGTTTCAGCGGAGGACCCGGTAACAGCACCTCACAATCCACTTTATTCTTCGCTCCCCGATATCCCCGGTCAACCACCGCCAGCCTGATCGATGTCTCACGGTGGGTATGGGCTTCTGTCAGTGCTGCTTTCAGGGTCTTCGAATCATGATCATGTTCGTCATGACTCACCACCCCCACAATCACCTGTGACTCCTTCGTCGCCACCACTGACGCCTTGCGACCATACTCATACGCCTTGTGATCCTTCCCCTTGCCCACGCAGTACACAGCAGGATCATGCAGGGAGTAAACCTTGTTCCTGTCTTTGGGCTGTTGAGACAAAACACGTTCGTATAACGCAAAGTTCGCTTCCTGCGCCGTCAGAACATCGATCGGTAACTTCCGTTGGCATTCCCCTGAGCAACACACCCGCAATGGTTCGTAATCGTTTCAACGCCTTGTTCGCCTTACGACGTCGTTTCACGTGACGGAAATGACGACATGCCAAACGAAGTGACCGCACTTCCTTTACGTACGTTCGTCGTTGTTGTATCCCGTGTAACTTCGACAGCTTGTTCAGGCGATTGATGATCCTTATCGCCAACTTGCTGTCTGTCGGGTACGTGATCGCCTTCTCCTGTACCGTGGTATCTACCAGTACTGTCTGCTCCTCTGCCAGCTTCCCATGCAGTTTTACCGACAGCGAAAAGATCTCCCTGACTCCCTCCGACCCAATCCGGTTGCGGAACTTCACCAGTTCCGTCGCATGGCACGGTACCTGCGTCTGGAAACTCACCTCACCACAGAACACCTGAAAGTACGGGTTCATCTTCCATTGATCCACCACCGATTCATCACTTAAGCTGTACAGCTGTTTGATCATCACCAATCCGCTCATCAACCGGATCGGTTTCGCGGCCCGCCCCTTCGCGCTGTAGTACTGGCTCAGGGAGGCTTCAAGCGATGACCAGTCAAGGGTATTGCCAAGGGCAATCAGGGGATGGGACGTATCCAGCTGATCAACGATGTTGAAGAAACTGAGTTGATCGTCATTCACCGGGCTGTCAGGTAGCATATATACCTCGTGTTCGACCAGAAACTGAACGCCAGTTTAACAATTCCGGTCGATTCAAACCAGGACTATATCCAGTTTATACTGGATATGTAGCCTTTTCGGGTTCTTCAGGGACGACTAATTAATCCGCTATCTGACGTCATCAATTTCATTGTGGCGTTGTTATTGTGGCGTTGTTAATGCCTCACAAAGCCTGAGAAGGAGAGCACACATCATGCAAAAATACGATGTCATTATTATCGGTAGTGGACCAGCGGGAAAGACCGCTGCCATTCAGGCTGCCAAACTTGGAAAGAATGTCGCCATTATTGATGGCATGCCCCAAATAGGTGGGGTTTGTGTTCACACAGGAACCATCCCAAGCAAGACCCTTAGAGAAACCGTTCTTAACCTAACCGGCTGGAGGGAAAGGGGATTCTATGGACGCTCATATCGCGTGAAGGCAGATATTAAGGCGGAGGACCTGATGGAGCGGTTAAATCTGACATTGCAAAGCGAGGTGGATATTCTGGAAGACCATCTTCTCAAGAACGGTGTCGATATTTACCAGGGAACAGGGCGTTTTATCGACGACCAAAACATCGAAGTAGATAGCATTGATGGACATACTGTTCCGCTAACCGCAGAAAAGTTTATTGTCGCTGTGGGTACACGAACCTACCGCCCTGACTACATTCCTTTTAACGGTGAGACGGTTATTGATAGTGATGAAGTGACCCGCATGAAAAAACTTCCCCGTTCCCTTATCGTCATTGGTGCCGGGGTGGTTGGTGTGGAATACGCCACTATCTTTAAAACCCTGGACATCAATGTTACGTTGATTGAACCCCGGGAAACCATGCTCGATTTCATGGACCAGGAAATCCTGATGCATTTTCGCCACGATATTGTGGATGATGGACTCCGTTTGCAATTTGGCCAAAAGGTTTCGAAAATCGAATGTCGGGCCGATGGATCCTGCGTCGTGAGGCTGGATAGCAATCGGGCTATTGCAGCAGATATGGTGCTATTTGCAGCGGGGCGCGTCGGAGCCACTGACAATATGGGTTTGAAAAAGATTGGCCTTGAAGTAGACCACCGGGGTCGTTTAAGTGTGGATGAAAAGTTTCAAACCTCAATCCCCCATATCTATGCCGCCGGCGATGTCGTGGGCTTTCCGAGCCTCGCTTCTACCTCTCTGGAACAGGGCCGTATCGCCGTACTAAATGCACTGGAACAACCCTGCCATAAGACCCCAGAGTTTTTTCCTTTCGGGATCTATGCCGTGCCTGAAATGTCCACCGTAGGAATGAGCGAAGACGAAGCAATCAAACGAAAAATTCCCTATGAAATTGGCATCGTACCGCTAAGGGAAACATCCCGGGGGAAGGTTATGGGCCTGCAATCGGGGCTGATGAAATTGGTTTTTTCAGTTAAAACACGCCGCCTATTGGGTGTTCATATTGTGGGAAAAGGGGCCACGGAATTGATTCACATTGGCCAGGCTGTGCTCACTTTACGGGGCACTCTGGATTACTTTTTGGAGAATGCATTTAACTACCCGACACTAGCTGAAGCCTATAAAATTGCGGTATTACATGCCTACAACCGAATCATGTCGCTGGAAGATAGTTCAGAAATAGTAGAGCCACTGCCTAATCCGGAGACCCCGCCCAATGCCAGAATGAGACCACCGTCAAGTAGAGGAAAGAAGAAATGCTTAAGCTGATTAAATCGCTGTTTTCGGGCTCACCATCAAACGGCCAGCCGAGTCCGGAAGCCACCGTGGAATATGATGGTTTTAGAATCACTCCCTGCCCTCAAAACACCAAGGGCAGTTGGTCCACCGAAGCCATCATTGAGAAGGATATCGACGGCGAAACCAGGCGACACCACTTTATTCGCGCAGACCACTCCTCGGGGAAAATATATTTCGCTAGACAAAGTAGTCTAAAAGCCCCAAAGGTATTAGGATCACAGTCGTAATTATGCATGCATTCCCAGATCGACCGATTGGAAAACAACCTCTTCTCAATAGGTCAGGGGATCAGCACAGATGAGCCTGTGGTTTGTCGGTTTTCCAGATCACAATGGGCTCCTATTGCATTGGACAACGCATACTCCTGGTTCACGGAAACATTAACCGCTCCAGACGCCACCACATCAAAAAGCTCATTAGCCGAGGCTACCAACTCAGGCCTGGTGGCGGTGTAGTGGAATAACGTTGGACGAGTAAGATACAGCGACCCCTTTGCGCTTAGCAAAGAGACGTCGAAAGGCTCTACTTTTCCTGAGGACTGCCCGAATAACACCATGGCTCCTCTTGGTTGCAAACAATCCAATGACGACATGAAAGTAGATTGACCCACTGAGTCATAAACCACTGGAACCCCTTTCCCATCCGTAATTTCCTGCACTTTTTCCACGAAGTTTTCCTGAGTATAAATAATGGGATGATCGCACCCATTTTGTCTGGCAAGCTCCGCTTTTTCCTTAGACCCCACAGTTCCTATCACAGTAGCCCCCAGGTGCTTCGCCCATTGGCAGGCGATAAGCCCCACACCGCCGGCTGCGGCATGAAACAAAATGGTATCTCCGGCCTTGACTTCAAATGTGCTTCTTAACAGATATTGCGCCGTCATTCCCTTTAACATCATTGCCGCTGCGGTATTATCTTCGACACCATCCGGAATTTTTACGACTTTAGCAGCTTCAATATTTCTTGACTCTGCATATGCTCCCAAGGGAGTCGCTGCATAGGCCACTCGGTCCCCCACTTTCAGATCCTCTACTCCCGCTCCGATTTTTTCGACAATACCTGCCGCTTCCAACCCTGGAGTAAAAGGTAGCGGAGCTGGATACGTACCCGTACGGAAATAAACATCGATAAAGTTCAGGCCAATCGCAGTATGCGCGATCTGTATTTCTCCATGCCCAGGATCAGCTAACTCCATGGATTCCCATTTCATTACCTCTTTGTCACCGGTTTCGTATACGCGAATTAATTGAGTCATAGGAGTATTAAGTATTTGAGGTGCTTTTGCATAAGTCTGAGCGGACCAGGATATTTCTCGATCAACCAGTCCGTAAACCAGTCCATTCTCGACTTTTGCAGGGGCTCTGTAGATTAATTTCAGGAATTCGTAATATTGTGGGAATTATACGTTTTTCCATCGACTCACACAGCACTTAAGTGGCTGCGCCAAAGGTAGGACTACGCCCTTTGTCTGATCCGGTGGAAAGCTTATATTTTTCAGGATTATTGTTGACATTTTGCCCATTTCCACGCAGTGTCCATGCCCCCCGTAGCGGTTTCTGGAACGACGTCTGTTTTTCATTTGAGGGTAGACAGTGACCAGGTAGATCACGGATCTTAGAACCACTTTCTGAGACACTACCAAAACGAATTCTTGCGCTATCGACCAAATTCGCTCAGTGGTAGTATGGGGAAACTGACATTGGCCATCCCATTAAATATTGACATCGAAAAAATCGTAAAATGCGTGGAACCAAGTGGGATACAGGTTGTTGTAAAGACCTCCTGTATTGAATTTTAGTCTCCCATTAAAAGACGAAAACAGAGAATTGATGAACCTGTTCGGAAAGCCCGGAATACGCATTTCAGAAGACACACGTTGAAAAAGAGCAATATCAAAAACAACCTCCTGCTTATCGGAAAAGTTCTGCTATCCGCAGGGCTTATCACCTGGCTCTTAAATGGGGCAGATTTCGACGCGATATGGATGACCGTGAAAACTGCGAATACGGCCTATTTGATTGCCGCTTTTTGCATGTTTTATATCGGATACCTGGTAATTGCCCTGAGGTGGCAATCGTTGCTACGGGCGCAGAATATTCATGCCTCCCTTTCCTATTTGCTGGAATCTTTCACCATCGCCATGTTATTTAACAATCTGCTGCCCTCTACCATTGGTGGTGACGCCTATCGCATGTACGACATTTGGAAAATCGGTGGAAATAAAAGCCAATCTTTTTCAATCATCCTCATTGACCGGTGCTTTGGCATGTTTGCATTGGTCTGTTACGGATTTGTGGCTGCTATTCTGGCTGAGGAAGTGCGAGAAGCCATACCTGGCCTTGTAATCTATCTCGGTGGCATTCTGGTAGCAATGCTGGTTTTTATGTGGATGGTTTTTGGTTCGGGCGCAGGAATTCTTGATTGGTTTTTGAATCTGAACGTTCGTCTTTTAAGCTTACCTCAACGAATAATAACTAAACTGACTAGTGGCCTAACCCTGTTTCGGGGAAGAGGAGGCGTGCTGGTTCGAGCGTTACTGTTATCTTTTGTTTTACAACTCAATGTCATCATTCATTTCATCATTATTACCTATGCGTTGAATATCGATGTTCCCTGGGCCGGGATGTTCATTATCATTCCACTGGCAACATTAGTCATGCTGCTTCCCGTTTCCATCAATGGCGTAGGAGTACGAGAAGCAATTTTTATCTTTTTCTTCGCCTTATACGGCGTAATGGCAGAGTCTGCTATCGCCTTTGCCTGGGTTGCATTGGCGATGCTGCTGGCTCAGGGGGTTATCGGCGGTATCGTATTTATTTTACGACGCCGAAAACCCGGCAATAATTCCCACAATTCCCTTGGCGATACTGCTCCTACAGACCATAGCGCTGGAAAGAATAATGCTGGAAGGGTGGACCCGGAAAAGACGAAATAGGCGACAGCGGATTGGGCTGGTGCTAATTGGTCTAGTGCAGATCAATTAGGAGTGATTCCCGGGCTTCGACTCCGGTTTTTGTGTGAAACACCCGAACCGTCATAACCTCCACCCCTTTGTCTCTGGCATCTAACAGGCTTTGGTAATAAGCAGGGTCGATCTCTTTCGCGACCTTGAAGATTCCACCTTCGGGCCGACTCACCGCAAACAGCATGACACTGCGATGTCCCTGATGCGCAGCATGAACCAGTAAAGACAAGTGTTTGCTTCCCCGGGTGGTAACGGCATCTGGAAACTGAATTATTCCGTCTTTCAACAGTGTGGCATTTTTCACTTCGACATAACAATCCCGCCGCCCTTTCGCGGTAAGCAGAAAATCGAAGCGGGATTTATCAAACCCTTCGGCAAGATAAACCGGCTCAGCTTTTAGACCAGAGTAACCACTTAGTGCTTCGATCTCCCCGTTCACAATAAAATCACCGACGAATTTGTTAACCCGGTTTGTATTAACACCGATCCAACCCTGGCCCATGTCTACCCTTTCCAGCGTCCAGTTAAGTTTGCGTTTTGGATTAGTACTGGCGCTTAACTGAACCGCCGCTCCCGGCTCCCAACAACTTGTCATTGCTCCGGTGTTAGGGCAATGGACCGTTACTACCTCACCACTAGACAACTCAACATCCGCTAGAAATCGCTTATACCGGGAGATAATTTTCCCGTTTGTTAGCGTCGGTAACTCCATGGTTTATTCTGGGGTTCGCTCTGGCCGGTTTCGATATCGTTTATCTGCCTTATTCAGAGTTACTACATAAGGTGTGCATTTTCGTCGAGCTTGCACGAAAGCCAGTGCCTGCGCCATGCTCATGTCCTGATACCAGGCAAGGTAGCTGGTAACGACCCCTGGGGATCTTTCGCTTCCAGCGGTGCAATGGACATATACCGTGTGTCCATTTTCGATCAATTCAGATACTCTTCCCGTCGCCTCGGGGAGTAACTGGATGAAGTCCTCTTCATCGAAATCAACAATCTGAAGTCGGTCAATGTGAATGGAGTTTGCCCGATAACCATCAAGAACCACATTCCAATCAATTTCCTGTACCACGAAGTCTGCATCGGTTTGCAGATTTAATACCGCTGAAATACCAGCCTGAATCAGGGATTCGATATCCTCAATGGTTTTGGGACATGAACCAACAAAAAGGTTATCGAGAATTTGATCGAAATTCACCATGACAGTATCCTTTTAGAGTCCCCTTAGAACGTTGAGTTCGTTCCAAGATAGACTTTGGTTGTTCCCCCTTCTGAAAAACCATGGGCGACATCAAGGCGGATGTCCGTTTTCACATAACGTTTCAGCTTCCATCTCAAACCAAAACCCACAGAGTACTTCAAATCCGAGAGCTTGACCGCATCGTCAGATTCCCATGCGTCTCCAACATCCATTATGAACGCGCCACGGACCGTTTCCTTGTTAAAAATGGGCTGCAACCATTCGCCGTTTAACAGCAGAAAACTATTACCCTCGACATGATCCCGTTCATAACCCCGAAGGGACCGACTGCCGGCAATATTAAATTGTGGTGGGCCGAGTATGGAGTTAGTGGTATGACCCAGCCTCGCCTGTAAATTGATATTCGAATGATCCACTTTCGGCAAAGGAATATACTTTCGATAAAACAACATCTGCTTAAACAATTCCACCGTAGAGCCTGTTTCACTTCCCGCGTAGGTCAATTCATACCCATAGTGATGGCCGGAGCGGCTTAAAAGCATATCGTGGACGAAATCGCCCTCCATTGAGGCCACAACCGCCTTTACCGTTGGATCCGGGAATAGTCCATCTGTGCCAGAAACGAATTCATGTTCATATCGTTGCCACAAAAGCCCACCGCGAACCTGAACTCCACGGCTGGCTCCATCGCGTTTCAACCAACGACCAATAAAAGGTTCGACATATACCCGGGTTCTTTCGTAGTTTCCGCTTTGTCCGTCAATGGTTTCTTCAAGACTGGTTTGCTCTCTTCCAATATTCATTTTGAAAGAATAGGGGGTATTGGAAATACGGGGATAGTGGTATTCCCATTTTACTTCGGTTTCATCCTTTTCTTCTGTGTCCTTGAACTTCTTATAGGCAAGGGTAAATTTCGAGCGTTGATTTAGGCCAAACACATTATCCGATCGCCAGACAATTCCGGTAGTGATATCTCCATCACCACTACGGGCTAACTTCGGCAACACAAAGGTAAAACGCTTTTCCTCCACCGATATTTTGACAATCAATTTGCCATCACGTCTCAAAGGCAGTAATTCAACCTCTTTGAATAGCCCCATGTTCTTAACTGCCTGCTCGGAATCCTGCATCAGTTTTTCGGTCAATGTGTCGCCGGGCTTAAATAGCAATTCCTGCAGGATCGCAACGGGTTGGGTTTTATTATTCCCGGTAATTTCAATCTCATCCACATTACCAAAGGATGAGCCGAATGCTGTGGAAGAGGAGGCGACCAAAAACAGAAACAAAACCTGCTGTACTACAACTCGTTTGATCAGATTTAAGGTCGTTAGAAACAAAATTTGCTGATTATATTTATCGGCAATTCCTGTCAAAAACAATGAATCGCCATTAAAGTGACTGATCAATACTAACCATCCAACAGGCATTTAACACTAGAGCAAATGCGCCTTTAGGTCAGTACTTTCGGATATTAGGGCTCGATGATGTATGGGGTTTCAGGACATTAGTCTTTATTCATGACTAAGAGTACCGCCTTACGAATTTGGAAGCAAGAAAATTTCAGCCTTCAACAAGAAATTATCTTAATAATATCAACAAGATCAGGTATTATTCTCGAATATTGTCCAGGTTTTAGAGAACAAAACCGAGCTTTTGGCTACGAATAGCAATACAATACGAACCTATCTCCAGTTTACAAAACGTCACCAGGGAACCGCATAATGACGAAGATGCAAAAATTGAGACTTTTACCGACACTTCTACTAGTTTCTGTTCTGTTGGCTGGGTGTGCATCCACTTCATCCAAGGAAGTCAGAATTATCAGCAATGGAACGGAGGAAACCATCATTGCTGAAAAGGATCCATTTGAAAAAATGAATCGCTCCATTTTGAAATTCAATCTCAAAGCAGACAAGTATGTTTTAAAACCCGTCGCGAAAACATACAAAAAAGTGATTCCCCAGCCAGTGAGAAATGGCATTCGAAATTTCTTCTCGAATTTACGGGAGCCGCTCAACATTGTTAATGACTTATTACAAGGGAATCTGGTTCAGGCAGGTCGGGATACGGGTCGATTTGTAATTAACACTACTTTTGGATTCTTTGGACTAAACGACGTCGCCAAATATATGAACCTCCCCAGAAATCGGGAAGACTTCGGACAAACTCTTGCGGTATGGGGAGTCCCTTCAGGTCCATATCTGGTTCTGCCCTTTCTTGGCCCCTCTAATCTGCGGGATGCCACGGGACTGGTTCCCGAGTTCAAGTACACGGATGCAGTTTCCGAAGTCGAATCACCAGAGAGCACCTATCTCAGAGGGCTTAGAATTATCTCCCAACGCACTAATTTGCTTGGTGCAGACGATATTCTGGATCTTCAGCCAGACAAATATCTATTTATTCGTGAGGGCTATTGCCACCAGCGCTTGAATCAGATCCACAACGGCAATCCGCCAAAACCGGAAAACGAAGCTTCCGAAGACGAATTGCTGGATGAGCTACTTGAGAGTGATTCCTGATATTACTCTGTGTCGGTATACGCAATAGGGGATGTTCAGGGCTGCGCCAGGCCCTTGCAGGCATTGCTGGATAAGATCCGGTTCAACCCCTCAGAGGATCAAGTCTGGCTAGCCGGGGATCTAGTAAACCGCGGACCTCACTCCCTTGACACCCTACGTCTGGTTAAACAATTAGGATCAAGCGCCGTTTGTGTTCTGGGTAATCACGATCTACACCTTCTCGCCGCGGCCTCCAATATTCGAGAGCTCCGATCCGGGGATACATTGCAACCCATTTTGCAGTCACCGGATCGGGATGAACTACTTCATTGGCTAAGACATCTCCCGCTACTGCACTTTGACCAGGAGATCGGCGCATTGATGGTTCACGCCGGAGTTTATCCAGGCTGGAGTTTTAAACAGCTTAAAAGCCGAGCCAGAGAGGTTGAAACCATACTGCGGTCCACGGATTACACCCTCTTCCTTGAAAACATGTACGGCAGACACCCCGTCCGTTGGGACAATAATCTCACCCGCTGGGACCGACTTCGTTTCATTACCAATTCCCTGACCCGTATGCGTTATTGTGACTCCGGGAACAACCTCGATTTTAATGAAAAAGGCCCACCAGACATTTCACCTGAAACCCTCATTCCATGGTTTCGTCATCCAAAAATGAAATGTCGTAAGTGGAGGATTGTCTTTGGCCATTGGTCGGCGCTGGGGTTTTTTCGTGAAAATAACGTCATAGCCCTGGACAGCGGATGTGTTTGGGGTGGAAAGCTGACTGCGGTAGAATTAGGCGGTAACAATCCCGGTAGGCATTGGCAACTGGACTGTTAATATCATCCCAAATACCGGACCCAAATATCGATGAAACCTCTATTTTAAAAATTACTCTAACAACCTAATCCGCAAACCTAAACCCGAGCCCAAGCCCAAACCACCCCATCACATGTCAAGTTCTAATGATCGCCTTTTGCGTTTCCTTTCTCGTTCACCAACTCCTTTTCATGGAGTAGCGAATATTCGTTCCCGATTGGAGACTGCGGGTTTTACTGAACTGTTGGAAACCCAGAGCTGGGGGGAAAGGGACCTGGACCCGGAAAATACTATGTGACCCGAAACGACTCTTCTTTGATCGCGTTCAAGATAAGTACTCCTCCAGAGGAAACCGGCTTTCGCCTGGTCGGTGCCCATACCGACAGCCCCTGTTTAAAAGTTAAACCAAACGCGGTCACAGTTAACAATGGTTATGCCAAACTTGCGCTAGAAGTTTATGGTGGGGTGCTGTTGAGCCCATGGTTTGATCGGGACCTGGGGCTGGCAGGCCGAGTTACCTTAAGAACACGTTCTGGAGACATCCAGAACCGTCTGGTGGACTTCGAGGATCCCATTGCTTTCATCCCCAACCTGGCGATTCATCTGGATCGTAAAGCCAATGAAGAAAAAAGCATCAACAAACAAAAACACTTACCCGCCGTATTGTGTCGCTGTGATGACGAAAAGCCGTCTTTTGATGGACTTCTAAGGGAACAACTTCATAGGGAATACCCCCAACTCGAAGTAGATGAAATACTGTCTTTTGAAATGTCCCTTTATGACTGCCAGATCCCAGGATTCGTTGGGTTGAAGAAAGAGTTCATCGCATCGGCCAGACTGGATAATCTGCTTAGCTGTCACGCTGGTGTTGAAGCGATCATTCATTCCAGCAATGATACCAACCAGCTTCTTGTACTTAATGATCATGAAGAAGTTGGCAGCGCTTCCACTAGTGGAGCCGAGGGCCCTTTCCTGCTATCCATTCTTCACCGGCTGTGTGTCACTGAGGAAAACACCCAACGGGCGATCAGCCATTCGATGATGATATCCGCGGACAATGCTCATGGCGTTCATCCAAATTATGCAGATCTGCATGAACCCGGACACCAACCGCTGATCAACAACGGTCCGGTGATTAAACTTAACAGCAACCAACGGTATGCCACAAACAGTGAAACTGAAGCGGTATTCAAGCACATTTGTCAGCGCCACAATCTTCCTTACCAGGTTGTGGTCGTTCGTACTGATATGGGATGTGGTTCAACCATCGGTCCCATCACCGCAACCCGACTTGGCGTAAGAACCATTGACATTGGCGTTCCTCAGCTTGGAATGCATTCCATTCGGGAATTGGCTGGAGCAAAAGATCAACAAGTGCTGATCCAGGCCCTAACCGGGTTTTATGATCTCAAGGATTGGCCTTTCTAGAAAGAGAGAATCAACTTTTTTGTCTGAATAGATCATTGGTTACCAATGGGTTTTCGCATATAGATGCGGTCATAGCCTTTTACATTGGCCCGCCCGGTTTCAACATAGCCCCACTTTTTATACATTGCAAAGTTTTCCGTCATAACTTCGTGGGTATAAAGATCAACCGCCAGATATCCCGCTTCCAACGCCCGGTGCTCAGCAAACATCATGATTTTTTTGCCTAAACCTTTGCCCTGCTCAGAGGGATGAACCGCGATGTTATCCAGCAGGAAGCAGTCAGGATCAAGAATTAGTACTAATACAGCAACCACCCCCTCATTCTCCTTAACCACATAAACTTCGTTATGTTTGATACGAAAAGGATAGTCATCCAGAATGGGGCCGGGTGCCTTTCCCATGCGTTGGATATAGTGCTCATAGGCGGCGGTAACACAGTGTTGAATTCCTACCGCATCCCCGACCAGGGCGCGAACTATTTGCATAGACCCAATTTATCGCGTCCCAGCTTATTATACCTCGACATAATCTGCCTCCACTAAACCGGTCACTATCCCCGTCGTCGTCTGCGCCGTCCTCTACTTTCGTTTTCATTACTGGCGCCTTCACTAACCAAAGGCAGGTCGACTTCCTTTTTCAAATTAACAAAATCTGCCGTCTTATGAGGAATCGCCAGAGCTTCCACGAAATGATCCTGGAATTTCGGCTCTACCGCAGTTTCCACCTTCTGAATCTGATTTACCACGTCTTCAATTTCATGTCTGGCATCAATATCGAGTAGCGTAATCGTTGCTCCAGTTCCCGCCGCATTACCAGCGGAGGTAACATATTGAAGTTCGCAGTCAGGAATCATGCCAAGGACCATGGCATACTTCACATCGATATGCGCCCCAAACGCCCCAGCCAGTCGGATTCTATCAACGGTTTCCACCTTGAGCTTATCCATCAGCAACCGGGAGCCCGCATATAAAGCAGCCTTTGCAAGCTGGATCGCTCTAACATCATTTTGAGTAATCAGTATTCTTAACTGTCCGTCATCATGAAGCAAATAACTCCACGTCTTTTTGTCCGGCATGACCCGACTTGTTTTTTCCGCACAGCTACCATCTATAACGCCGTCAGTCTTAATTAGCCCCGCTAAATACATTTCTGCGATGACTTCGATGATTCCCGATCCGCAAATACCAGTAATGCCCGTCTCCTTTGTCGCCTCGGTGAACCCGGGCTCATCCGACCAGTAATCACAGCCAATAATCCTGAACCTGGGTTCCAGGGTTTCCTTATTGATCCTAACCCGTTCAATAGCGCCCGGTGCCGCCCGTTGACCACCACTGATCTGTGCGCCTTCGAATGCAGGTCCGGTAGGACTTGAGGCAGCCACCATTTTTTTGTTGTTTCCCAGAACAATTTCTGCATTAGTCCCCACATCCACTAGCAGTGTCAGCTCATCCCTTTCATAAGGCGCTTCGGACAACGTTGCCGCGGCAGCATCTGCACCCACATGTCCGGCAATGCAGGGCAATAGATAAACGCGACAACCCGGGTTTGCGACTAACTCAAGGTCTACCGCCTTAATATTTACCGAACGGTCCGTGGCCAAAGCAAAAGGAGCTCCACCCAATTCAACTGGGTTGATTCCAAGTAAAAGATGATGCATCACCGGATTACCTACCAACGTCATATCAACAAGCTCATCAAGGTCGATACCAGACTCTTCCACCAGAGCAGATATCAATCCCTGTAAGGCTTCACGAACAGCTTTGGTCATGTCCACTTCACCACCGGGGTTCATCATGGCATAGGACACACGACTCATGAGATCTTCACCGAATCGAATTTGTGGGTTCATTCTGCCGGAGGAACCGGCAACTTCGCCGCTCACAAGATTACACAAATGGGCAGCAATCGTGGTGGACCCGACATCTACGGCTAAACCATATGCCTCGGTTTTAATCCTAGGCCAAACCGCGATGACTTCCCGTTCCTGATGGACCGCCACGGTAACTTTCCATTCGCCTTTCCTTAATACCGTTTGCAGATTACCCAAAATCTGGAAGTCATAATCGATATCCGTTAAGCCCCATTCAAACTCCAATGCCTCCAACATTCGTTCGAGGTCTCCGCTGGGATCATGCATATTAGGCTCGGGCACTTCGATATAGTGCAATCGAATTGCTGGATTCACCGTCATATTGTGGACATCCACCCGCTTTCGAATAACCTGCCGATGAGCCTGACTCTCTGGAGGAATATCAATGACCACATCCCCTAACAGTTTTGCCTGACAACCGAGCCGACGATTGGCCGGAGTATCTGCAGCAAAGAACTCCTGCTCGCTGCTACTTAAAGGAGAGAGGTGTTCGGCTTTTGAGTGAATGCCGAACTTGGAGAATTCGCCAACACTTTGGTCTATTTGACAACGGTCGCAAATTCCTCGCCCACCACAAACAGTATCCAGATCCACACCCAGTTGCTGGGCTGCATCAAGAACCGATTTTCCAGCAACTATCTTTCCTCGTTTACCCGATGGAGTAAAAACAACCTGGACCGATTCTGTCGACGGAAGTTCTGTCTGGATAGTTTCTGGGGAGGTATTCATTAAACAGTTATCTTGAGAACAATGTATTGTGTAACCCGGGATAAGGAAGTAAAGCGATCTAGTAACTAAAGCGGGAGAGAAAAATCACCGCTCTGTGTAATAAAAAGAGGGGCTAGGAGGCAATACCAGATCTGACTTCGGGCAACTCATGGTAATCACTTTTATCTTCAATAAAAATGTTATCGGCGGTGGTCAGATTGGTAGGCTTATCGATTGTACCTGCCATAATGCTAATGGTATCCGCACCTATTGGCTGCCAGAAAAGATTGCCACCGCAATTCTCGCAAAAGCCACGGCGAGCCTGGTCAGAGGAACTGAACCATTTCAGTGTATCCTGTACCATCAACTTAAAATTCTTCAGGCTCGATCGGGTTGCAGCAACATGGTGTCCCGATGTTTTCTGACACTGGGTACAGAAACAATTAACGACCTCTCGTAGTTCGCCAGTTAACTTATATCGGACTCCTCCACAAAGGCATCCTCCGGTTAGCGTTGTATCATTTGACATACTATTACCTGTTATTTTCGTAGAAACCACCCAGTATCAGGACTAATGTAGAATACGACTGTGAAGCCCCTAAGCTCTGCGCCGCCGTCCACCGCTTCTACCGCCACGAGCACTGGTTCCTTCTTCAGCAGGTTGGCGATATTTTTTCAACCACCGGACACAGTTAACGTCATGCCCCATGGCAACATCCGCAGCCATAACACCCTGCATGACTTCTTCATGCAGTGGATTAGTAATTGCTGAGGTCATACCCGCACCAATTGCCATACTCAGAAAATGAGCATCCATTCCCTTTCGGTTAGGAATTCCAAAACTAAAGTTGGACGCACCACAAGTAGTGTTCACTTTTAACTCTTCCCTTAAACGCTTGACCAAATGAATGACCTGCCTTCCCGCACTATTCACCGCACCAACCGGCATAACCAGAGGGTCAACAACGATATCACTGTGGTGGATACCATAGTCAGCCGCTCTTTCCACAATCTTTTTCGCGACATCAAACCGCTCATCAGGGTTTTCAGAAATACCCGCTTCATCATTCGAGATCGCAACTACTGCAGCTCCATACTTTTTCACTAATGGCAGTACGGCCTCCAATCGTTCATCTTCCCCGGTCACAGAATTTAACAGCGCCTTGCCCTGATAAACCTCCAGCCCAGCCTCTAAAGCCCCAACAATCGAAGAATCGATGGATAGCGGAACATCGGTAATTGACTGAACCAGCTGTATGGCTTCGGCCAAAATACGGGGCTCATCAGCCAAAGGAATACCCGCATTGACATCCAGCATATGGGCGCCCGCAGCAACCTGAGCTAAAGCGTCTCTCTCAACCCGACTATAATCACCTTGTTTCATTTCCTCGGCAAGAATTTTTCGACCTGTTGGGTTAATCCGTTCCCCAATAATCACGAAAGGTTGATCAAAACCAATTTTCAGCTCCCTGGAGGCTGAACTGATGAAAGTATCTGTCATTTTTAAACTCTTAAAGGTATCAACTATGTATTAAATGTGATTGTTGTCGGCATCTCTATTTGGAGATCCGGATAAGCCCATCTATTCGGCGATGGGACTTTGCCTGTTTTCCCTGACAGCCACTTTTCCAAATGCGTCCAGAACTATCAAGCATCAGGCTCATTTCCCAAATTACGAATCAAAGTCATCAATCTTTCTTTATCGTATTCCTGCTCCAATCTGGCAGCCGCGGCCTCTGCTTCGGCATGAAGATCATCGCCACATGGTGTGGGTACTTTTCGCCACTCTTCCAGATAGGCATCAGTGCTTCCTTTTCCGGCACGCATAGCTGCCCGATCAATAGCATCAGCAAATCTTTCTGACAACTGAACTTTAGCGGTTTCCCGGCGTTCTTTTGCCATTACCTGAGCAGGGATATCCCGCCAATAGACTGTAATTAATTTCGCCATAACCTGATATTGAAAGTATTTAAACGTTTGATAAATAGACGTGTTGTCGAAAGACGATGTGGTTTATGCTACTGCTTAGCTTACCTAAGCGTACCGATTTTTACGGACAGAGCGGATTCGAGAAATTGGTCTCCCGTCTCAATACGGACGTATTCAAGACCGAGAAAGTCCGCCGCTTCTTTTGCTTTTCGATCAACCTCTTCATCGTTAAGCTGGGCGAGAAACACAAGTTTTCGATAGTGGGTGAAATAAGTGTCCTTCAGTTCCGGGAAGCGATCCAGCCCTAATCCTTTAATGACCAAACGATCGAAGTGTCTGGCAAGGAAATCGGTAAGATAAAAAGTTCCGGGCTCCGCCTCATGGAGTTTTTTGAAACCAGCTTCGCCGGTGAACATTTCGTAGCAATGGGCTCCGGGCAACCGTTCCAGTCCTTCCTCCTGAATTACTGCATCAAGCAGGCCACCTGTTCCACAATCTGAGTACCCAATAAGAATATCCCGATACTTTCCTCTGTTTTCGTTAACTTTCAGACGAATCGCATCGGGGATTTTCTGGGGTTCATTGTGAAGCTCTGCCGGAAGACATTGAATCTCAAGATGATCCCATTGGTTCAGGTTTTTTACCCGAACCAGGTCATGGGCAAGGGCTCCGCAGGCAATGACTAAGACGGCGTCCATTGGCATTGATTGGGAGCGTTGCCGACAATTGGAAAAGGTTGGTGAAAAACGGTGCCTTAGGCAGCGCGTTTTTCCGCCATTTTGGCTTGTGCTGTCTCCACTACCACCGCCGCATCCCGACAGTAAGCATCAGCACCAATCGCCTCACCGAATTCTTCGTTAAGCGGCGCACCACCTACCAGGACGATATAATCGTCTCGCATGCCTTTTTCAACTAGCGTATCGATTACGACTTTCATATAAGGCATGGTAGTAGTGAGCAGAGCGGACATTCCCAAAATGTCTGGCTTATGTTTTTCGATGGCTTCAAGGTAGGCTTCAACGGGATTATCAATCCCCAGATCAATGACTTCAAAACCAGCACCTTCCATCATCATACCAACCAGATTTTTACCGATATCGTGAATATCACCCTTAACCGTGCCGATAATCATTTTTCCGATAGGTTGTGCCCCGGTTTCCGCCAATAGTGGTCTTAGGATACCCATACCACCCTTCATCGCGTTTGCAGACATCAATACCTCTGGCACGAACAAAATACCATCACGAAAATCGATGCCGACGATCCTCATTCCCTCCACAAGGGCCTCATCCAATACTTTGCTTGCGCTCCAGCCCCGACCTAAAAGGATATTGGTTCCTTCCATGATTTCTTCTTTTAGCCCATCATAGAGGTCATCGTGCATTTGCTCGACAAGTTCATCATCTGGCAACGACGCTAGATCCAGATCATCATCGTTAGTTTCATCTACCATTGCAAAAATCTCAGAACATATAAGGTTTGTGGTACACAACAAGCAGGCACCGTGCATTCAATAGGACAGGGAAATCAAGCAGGTATCCGCGTCCACCAAAGCTCATTAAATAAATAAAAAATATGAGCACCCCCATTTTAACCGCAGGGCAGGTATTTTAGCCAAAAAAAATTGCCAGGAAACTTTCTCTTAGCGACAAAACCAACCAAAAATACTACGCAAACAAGCAAAAGTGTCTCTTAATGATTGCGCTGTATGGTGTTGATAGTTAGGGAAGATCAATTTGAAAGACCATAGTTTTGGACAAAATGTGAAATCACCGCTTTTCCCTGACATAAAGCGCGATTAAACTACGCCAATTTTTCACCGTGAATCAACTCAACCTACCTCAAAAGCAAGCGGCCCAGCATACCGGAACGCCCCTTCTTGTGCTTGCGGGAGCAGGAAGCGGAAAAACCCGGGTTATCACCCAAAAAATTGCCTGGTTAATGGAAGAACGCGCAATCAGCCCTACGGATATTACTGCGGTTACGTTTACCAATAAGGCCGCCCGGGAAATGAAACAACGTGTCAGCGATACCGTCGCTGGCAAAGAAACGATCAAGGGTCTCACCGTTTCGACCTTCCACTCCCTTGGCATGAGGATTCTTAAAACGGAGGCCCGATTTGCCGGTCTACGAAAGGGATTCAGTATCATCGACCCCAGAGACGCGGTAAACGTAGTCGCGGACTTGATGCGCGCTGACCTGGCTTCTGGCAGAGAGCTTGTTGAGCGCACCTATCAACGCATCTCAAGTTGGAAAAATCTTGGTATCACTCCGGCAACCCTGATCGTCGAAGACGATGAACCGATTAACCGGGCCACAGCCAGTATCTACCAGCAGTACCAACGCTATTTGCTGGCCTGTAATTCCGTTGACCTTGATGATTTAATTCTCGGGCCGGTAACTCTCATACAGGAACAACCAGACGTCAGGGAACGCTGGCAGCGAAAAATCAAGTATCTATTGGTTGATGAATATCAGGACACCAATGGAGTGCAATATCAACTGATCAAATTACTAGCGAAGGACGGTCGGAGATTGACCGTGGTCGGTGATGATGACCAATCGATTTATGCCTGGCGCGGCGCCCAGCCCGAGAACCTGCTTCAGCTCAAAAAAGACTATCCCAATTTGCAGATGATCAAACTTGAACAAAATTATCGTTCCTTTGGTCGTATCCTGAAGGTCGCAAACCACCTGATCGAAAATAATCCAAGGCCATTCGAAAAGTCTCTTTGGAGTGAACTGGGATATGGTGATCCAATAGAAATAGTTCAGGCCAAAAATGAGGAACACGAAGCAGAGAAAGTTGTTTCTTCGATCATGAAACAACAATTCCAACATGATGCCAGGCCCAGTGATTTCGCCATTCTCTATCGCAGCAACCACTTGGCCCGAATGCTGGAAATCAAACTTCGGGAGATGCGCATTCCCTACAAATTAAGTGGCGGACATTCATTTTTCGAACGCTCTGAAATAAGAGACGTGCTCGCTTATCTCCGGCTGGTAGCCAATCCTTCTGACGACAGTGCTTTTTTACGAATCATCAATACACCCCGACGGGGAATCGGTGCCACCAGTCTGGAAAAAATTGCTGATCTCGCTAACCGGTCCAAACAGTGTCTACTTGATACGGTTTTCGATGTCGAACTTTCCACAACCATCAAACCAAAACAATGCAACACTCTTAAAGAGTTGGCTGGGTTACTGGAACAGATCTCTGCCCAGGCAGCTAATGATCCTGTTGGCGCGATGGAGGCTCTGCTAGAGGGTATCGGCTATGAACATTGGTTGGGTGAAACCTGTGAGACGGAAGCGGCTAAAAGACGTTGGGAGAATGTACGTCTTTTGGTCTCCTGGATCGAAGACTCCTATAATCAATCCACAGAAAATCTATCTCTTTCGGAATTAGTCAATGAATTGATTCTCGTGGACATGCTGGATAAACAAAGTGATGAAGAGGAGCGGGATATGGTGAATCTAATGACCTTACACGCCGCAAAGGGATTGGAATTCAAGAACGTTTACATAGTAGGTGTGGAAGAAGACATACTGCCCCATCGGGTCTCCCTCACAGAGGGTAGTTGTGAAGAAGAGCGTCGGCTATTTTACGTGGGCATTACCCGGGCAATGCAGAAACTAACCCTTTCTTACGCAGCCAAACGGAAACGATTCGGTGATCACATGGAATGCGAACCAAGTCGATTCATCAGCGAGTTACCGTCAGAAGATCTAATCTGGAACAGGTTGGAAGGAGAAACACCCATAGCAGAACAGCAGGATGTCGGCAGAGCCTATCTCGCCAAAATTCGGGCCGCCAGAACCTAGGATGCCTCTCCCAGACGTATGCACATATTCGCACCCGATCCATAACGCCGACCGTGACACCGTCAATCCTTTAGACCTAATTCAATTTAAGCTTTCGGTCTTACCGAGTTGATAATTTCCAAAATTCGACGCTTATCTTTTGTAAGCTCTTCATCACTTAGCCCCTGAACCTCGTGTGGAAAAACTAACCATTGGTCCGTCTTATGTAGATAAAAATCAGGCTCTCGCTCCGTCACATTGTTACCCGGTTTAAACCATGGCGTCGCAATCCTGATCTCGTGAGGAGTATTGCGCCGAGTACGATTTGTGAGTTGCTCGATGACGGCCTTGATGCTACGACCGGAATCATAGACGTCGTCCACAATGAGTAACGAATCTTCCTGGTTCAAATTACGAACGAGATAGCCTAGACCATGGACCCTGACTTTTTTCGACGTTTTTCCAATTGATTTATACAAAGAAGTTCTTAGGCTAATGTGGTCAGTTTCAATACCGCAGTACTCCAACATTTCCTGAACCGCAATCCCAACTGGAGCACCTCCCCTCCAAATCCCAACGATGAAGTCAGGTCGAAAACCGCTTTCAATGATCTGAGCACCCAGCGCAAAAGAGTCTTCCAGCAGATCCTGGGCGGAAATAAAATGTTTTTCTGACATGGTGCCGTGTCCGGTTAATCAAACGCGAAGTCTATTAAAAATAGGGCAGATTCTACCGTATTTCCCACCGGGGTTTTTACCCAACACCAGGGGATTTTAGTTATTGCGATTGTTATTGGTGCATAAACAAGTATTACCCGGCTAAGCGAGTCTTCCTTTGGGGAGCTTTTCAACCCAAAAGAAAATCGTCCAAGTGGTCAACAGCACCAATTTAGACAATAGGCATTAGCGATAAAACTAGAAAAAGAGGGTAATCCATGGCCCCGGAGGAAATTCAGGAAGCGTATTTATAACGCATTTTTAACCGTTAAAGGATGTAGGGGTCCAGAGTAGATGCTGCCGAGCAAGCATACGAAAGCTTACGGAATATAGTTGGTCGTAAACACAAAATAGAGCATGGCGGGAAATCGTCAGCAAGAAGATTTGCAGACGGCTTCTATAAAGATACAGCAGCTCTCGCTAACTTCCCCCACTGGTTCGCAATATCCCCTAATACAGATTTAACCCACCTGTTGCGCCACATACTCAATAAGATTCTCTACATTAATGCGGAAATCATTAAATACCACTGTTTGATCTGGTGCAATAATAATGATCTAGGGCGTGCCTCCTGTGCGGTACTTTGTCATAGTCTGGGGACGATGGTTGCCATCCGGGTCTCCTGCATCATGTCCCATCGAAATGGGCAAATCGTAACGCAACTGCAAGTCTCTTACTGCCTGCTGGGTGTTGCTCCGGAATCCTTCAAATACCGTCTGGATTCCCGCAATAGACACATTCGGATGATCCGCAAAGGCATCTGAGAATTTCTTGAGCGCAGGAAAACCACTGGAATGGCAGCCGGGGCACCAATTCTGAAAACACTTAAGAAACACCCATTTTCCTTTTTGTTCTTTGAACTGAATAGTGAGTTGACTCACCGTTCTTATCGATCCAGTAATCCAACGTAATCTCCGGTGCAACCGAGCCTAAAATACCGTATTGGTTTTGAGTTTGCGCCTGGACACTTTGCATCATTGCGGGGTAGACCAGAGCCGAACCCATCGCCGCAGAAAAAGAAAGAAATTGCCTTCGGTTAAACGTTGTCATATGCACTCACCAATAGTCGTCCAATAACCGGAATCCAGGAGAAACCAGTTTATGAAATAGTCTGAGCCGTTGTCTCCTGTCGTCATAAGCGAAACACGGATTGCCCGGATTAGGACACTCTTTCGGGAGTTTGGTTGCATAAACAATTGAAACTGGCCAACACTTCAAAGCGGGCTGACGCCTTTGAATTAAAGTGACGGGCCAGAGGGCATGCTATCAAGTGCTAAAAAGGCTTCAGTTGCCACCCAATCGCTAGAGCATCAATCGGGTGGGTCGGACCTTCATCACCGACAAAAACCCTTTGAGGATGGCTTTTTATTGTCGGGCGTAAGTAGAGCCAGGTTAGCAGCGGTCCCATTCTAGAATTTCTTTTCGGCACCTTATGGGTTTTAATGTTCTTATCAGTCATTTATTATTTCCTGTACCCCGACCACTGCAACCGATTGAGATAACCATGACAAGGTATGAAGCGTTGATAACGCGAATGAATAACGGCGAGCGCATTTTGATTGACGGCGCAACAGGGACAGAATGTGAACGGCGGGGGATACCGCAAATAGTCAATACCTGGAATAGCGGCGCAGCATTATCTCACCCAGATATCCTGCGCACGATTCATGAGGAATATATCAACTGTGGTGCTGAAATCATTATTACCAACACCTTCAGCTCTTCCCGCCATTGCCTGAAATCTGCTGGAATTGAAGATCGATTTGAGGATTTAACAAACGCCGCTGTTCGCCTGGCCAACGAAGCCCGGGAGAATGGTGGTAATGGGAGAGTTCTGATTGCGGGAGGGATAACCCACTGGATCTGGACCGAAGACAAACCTTCATTGGAAGAGCTCGAAGCCAATAGTAGGGATCAAGCCATACTAATGGCTCAGGGTGGCTGTGATTTGATCATGCTGGAAATGCTGGCAAATATCGATCGTCTAATCGCCTGCATCAACGGCGCCCAGACCAGCGGCTTACCCGTCTGGGTTGGGCTTTCCCTGAAACCCATCGATGGGAAAATGTGCTTGCTGGACGGCGAATCATTGGTCGACACACTGGTGGCAATTAAATCAATGAATGTCCCTCTGATCAACATAATGCACACTGAAGTCGATCACATTGACGCATGTCTTGATGTATTGGATACCCATTGGCATGGGGCCGTGGGAGTTTATGCCCACAATTGCCAATTTAAAAGCGGTCAGGCAGCATTCGACAATACGATCTCACCCGAGGATTACGCCAAGGCATCAAAGCAATGGCTGGAACGCGGCGTACAGCTCATCGGCGGATGCTGCGGCATTCGCAAAGAGCACATATGCGCGATCCAGCAGATACTTTAACTATCCGTTTTTCTGCACTCCCAGGCGAATCGTAATAATGAGAAACTAATCACGGATTTCAGCCCTTGGCACTGTTAGCTGCGTGGGTAGCAATCAGGTCCATAATAGGAGGAGACAAACAATCATACGGCTCTAGCCCCAGCTCTCTTAAACGACTACGAACTGCGTCCATATTGGAAGGATCTGTTCCTCCTTCAATAATCGACGAAACAAATCCCGCGAATTCCGGCGCTGACCAACCACTTTGATCGCTTAATTCAGTGTGTACAAAGTCAAGCCCATAAAGAGGGTGTCCCTGATTTTCGATTCGTCCATACATATGAACACCGCAGTCGCGACATGCGTATCGCTGGATTGCTGCATCGGCGTCAACGATGGATAACTTGTCCTCGTTGGAAGTAACACCAATGGCGTCCCGCGAAACGACGGCCACGACTGAAAACTGTGCACCTTCTGGTTTCCAGCATTTCGTACAACCACATGCATGATCGTGAGCAGTTTGAGCACTGACGGTGACCTCAACTGGATTATCGTCGCACTTGCACTGAAGAGTACCCCCGGAAAAACTGTCTGAGCCTGGTTGGAACCCGTTATCCACTGAAGGATGAATTGAAACAGTCATATTATTTACTCCTAATGATTATTGTTTTTAGAGTATTAAGAGTCGTGACATGGAACAGCCCCGGTGTCACACTAATTCGATGAAGATCGAGTCACAAAACATAATTGATCTCCCCCCGGGATGTTCTATGTACCGTATTCTTAAACCGACATATTTTATACATACCGTTTTTATAGATGTACGTCATAAACGTATTATAGTTCCATCAGTACAACTACGAGCCTAGCGCCTAAATGGGGCTAGGTCAATCGACAATCTACCTTGAACATTTTTCTCATTCCCATGGATCTCCATGGGAGTACATATGCAATCTAAAAATAACCCCAAGCTATATCGGTGTCGTTCATAAGGTGGAAATGCAAGCAGGTAATAGCGAATTAGCTGCGAACACACCGGGCGAAAGTTCGGATATCGTTGATTAATAGCTCGGGCTCTTCCATCGCTGCAAAGTGACCGCCTCTTGGCATTTCAGTCCATTGTTGAATATTATAGACCCGCTCTACATAGGATCTCGGAGGCCAGGACAGCAACTCTTCGGGAAATACCGCAGCACCCACTGGTATTTCTACGCGCTTACCTTCGGGTGAAAGTACCCGACCACCTTCCTCCCGTCGGCCATAATAAATCCATGATGCCGAATTGAAGGTTCCGGTGATGAGGTAAACCATGATATTGGTTAAAAGCTCGTCCTTTGTATGCGCACTTTCTATATCATCTCCCTGGGTATCTGACCAGGAGTTAAACTTTTCGATTAGCCACGCAGCGACACCAACGGGGCTATCCGCCATCGCATAACTCAAGGTTTGGGGTTTGGTTGCCTGAATGGTGCGATATCCATTCTCCATGATTTGTTCTATCTCAAATTCTGCCGCCCAGGCATTTTCAGCATCACCTTGAGGACCATCGGGATGACGCATGGTCATGATGTTAATATGAATACCTTTGCAGGAGGCTCCATGATCCATCCCCAACCACGAGGTAATCGCCCCTCCCCAGTCCCCACCTTGTGCCAGGTAGCTGTCATAGTTCAGTACATCTGTCATCAATGTATTAAATGCCTCAGCCATTTTCCTTGGCCCCCAGGGGCGTGGCGGGCGGGCTGAAAAGCCAAATCCAGGTAAAGACGGCGCAATTACGTCAAAGGCATCTTCGACATTACCACCGAATCGTTCGGGGTGAGCCAGTGGCTCAATGATATCGAGAAACTCAACAATTGAACCCGGCCAGCCATGGGAAATAAGCAAGGGCGTCGGATTGGGGCCGCTCCCTTTTTCTTGTATATAGTGCAAATCAACCTCACCGGTCCTGGCGATACAGTGGGAAAATTGATTTATTTTCGCTTCATGTTTACGCCAGTCATAGTGATTCAACCAGTAATGACAAAATTCCTTGAGATACTCGATGTTCGTTCCATACTCCCACCCACCGTCATCTGGCATTTGGTGATCTTCCCAGGGAAAATTCGCCACGCGATTTCTGATGTATTCCAGTTTTTCGTTAGGAACGTTAAGATGAAAAGGTTGGATATTTTTCATTATTGATGATCCTGTGCGTCTGGAGAATCCGTTTCGCCTGCTGGTATAAAGGTACCCTGTTTGAATCGAACGGAGTCCTCTATAATTGCGACTAGCGCCGCCAGACTGACCAGTACACCAGCGATGGGCAGAATCATGACAGCGTATTTCTTTGGCATATAGTTCGGCTGGAATACGAGCCGACCCTGCTCCCAGGTGAAGTGCCACATTTCCCAATACATGCCCCCCATCTTTGACACCACTTCCAAACCATATACACAGATCACAATTCCCAACAGGAAAATGATGGCGGTCCATAGTTGCTGCACAACGAAACCGGCAGATGGGGGTAGATGGACGTAAATCAGATTGAGAGCAATGTGTTCTTTTTCCCTTACGGTGATCACCAGGGCGAAGAATACCAACCAGATATTACTCAAGACGGTTAGTAGATCCCCCCAAACCGGCGGGTTTTCGAAAACATAACGCATGATTACGGTATACACAGTGAACATCACCATGAGTAATAGCATCAACATACAGAAACCGGCCAGGAGTTTTCTTATCCACAAATCGGTTGCAACGAGAATACGGATCATCAGATTAGCCTCCTAGCTGAAACCCATGAGTTTGGGTAAGAACATCGTGAACTCGGGAACGACCACCAGTAAAAATAAAAGCACGAATAGTGCGATGAGATACGGGAGCATGGCAACAGCAACTCGCTCCAGCCGCGCCTTAGCGATGGCGGCGCCGGTAAAGTAGGCAACCCCAAGGGGCGGTGTCACTGAGCCGATCAGAAACCCGACCACGCAAACCAACCCCGCCTGAACTTCTGGATAGCCAGCTTTAACCATGACGTCAACAACCACAGGGCCAACAACGATGATATTTGCTGCGGAATCCATAATCATACCGAGAACATAAATAAAGATAACCAGAACCAGAGCAAAAACAATTGGGTTATGTGCATACCCCAGAAGCCATTCTTCCAATTCGGCGATGGCACCCAATGACGTCAGCAGCCACGTGAACGGTCCAGACGCCGCAATAATAATAAACACCATGGCACTGTTCCGAAATGCCCGACTGAACGCACCTTTACAGTTCTTCCAGGTGATCGTGCGGTAAACAAACAGTCCAACGACCAAGGCAATAGTGGCAGTAAGAGCGCCCGCTTCAACCACCCCCGCAATGCCACCGACCACGGACCCCACTAATACCATGGGAATCAACAGAGCAAAAGACGCGTCTTTTCCAGCATGCCAAATTGCGCCCAGACTAAAGGACTCTTCGCTTCTTTCATAATTGTTTTTAACTGCGATAAAGTGATTAATCACCATCAGCAACAAACCGATCATGATTCCCGGCACGATGCCACCGGCAAACAACGCACCCACAGAGATCCCCACAGAATTTGCCAGAACGATCATCATGATACTGGGTGGAATAATCCCGCCGATGGTGGAGCTTACCGCAGTAATAGCAGCGGAAAACGCGGGACTATAACCGGCTCTCTTCATTGCGGGGATCATCAATGAGCCGACTGTGGCGGTATCTGCGACAACCGATCCATTCATACCGGCAAAAAACATGCTTACTAGCACGTTTGCCTGGGCCATGCTGCCACGCATTCGTCCAATCAACCGTTGGCTAAGATGAACCAGGCGATCGGTGATAGTGGCGCTTGTCATCAACTCACCGGTCAGCATGAAGAAGGGAATCGCTGTCAGTGGAACAGAATCGATGGCGCTAAACATTTGCCCTGGTATCAGAATAAGGGGCGCCACATCCGTGAGCAGAATGTACACCGTCGGTAGCAATATCAAGGTAAATCCAATGGGTGAGCCTAACAATATCAGCACAACAAGAACCAGCAGAAGCAGGATACTTTCCATTAGCGTAACCCCGAGGGCTTGACGAACGAAGCCCGTATCGAAAAGCCGGTGACATGCCTAAAACTCAGCGAGATGAACTGCGCCCAAAAGAGGTTATATTTATACAATGGAGTCTCCTCCGGTTATGTTATACCGCGTGTGTTCGATTCACCGCACTGCTGAATCGCCGTATTCAGTTGTTGGAAGCCACACCTGGGTTCCAGACTTCAATTCACCGTTCGCAGTAAACGATCGATCTGTTTTTGACGTCGACGGGAACGCGTAAAACCAAGTATCAATCCTGTGCCTGCCAGCAGCAAAGGCACCAGACCAATACTAAAAAACTGAACTCGTTGTTCAAGAAGTCTTACATCTTCACGTAAACTTGCCTGGACACCCCGTAGTTCCCGGCGAATCGAAAGCAACTCTCGTCGTGCCTCCTCGATCGACTGGCGTTGTTCCGATGTCAGTATTACTTCTGGTGATGCTAAATCTTCAGAATTTATTTGCACACTCTCGAATTCTGCAATTCGCTGTCGAGTCTCCTTTAGTTTCCCTTGTAACAGATTCTCTTTTTTCTGGTATTTCGCTTCAGCGCGTTTTTGTATTTCAATCACCTTATCAAAAGGACGCTGGGAAGTTCCCCGGGATCGGAGTGCTAGTAGTTCATCGCTTCCCGCCATCTGGCTAATGATATTCATGACGAAATCCGGGTTTGCGGCGATTTGCTGCTCAACCTCACGGCCAAAAAATTGTTGTTTTTGAAGCCAAAATCGATCTTCCAGCAAATCCGTATCGGCGACGACAATGATATTAACATTCCCGTCGGAACCCATGATTTGAGGATCGTCCGGCGTTTCCCTGGGAATAGTCCGAGGTGGCGCCCAGGGGAAAGGCGGTACTCAGTTTACCTGACAATCGGGCAGCCATCACGTGGATTTTCAAATCAGGTTCAAAGCGATCCAACAAACCCAGAATATCTGGTCTTAGCCCGCTCACTTGCTCAACGGGTATTAACCCGGAATTTTTACTGGAATAGACCAGAGGCTGCAGATCGAGTGGAGATCGCTCATTGATATCAATGGCGCCGGCCGTTGCAAAATTGAGATTCGAAAGTCGACTGGATACAGGATCATCCTGATTCATATGATAAGAAGGAATATCAAGCCAGACAAGATACTCGGCAGGTACTGGTTGGCTTGGGGTTCCCGCATTAACCCGCAACGCCATTGTTTTGTCTCCCACCAATTGCTCTGGCGGAATTCGAATGCCCCAATGCTGGAACAGTGTATCGACGCCACTAGCCGATGATGAAACCAGATCAGGGCCACCTGAGTAATCAGACTCTGATTTTGGGTCAATGAAAAATACCACCCGACCACCGCGAAATAGAAACTGTTCCAGTTGGTATAGGGTTCGCTCGTTGAGAGTTTGGGGATGGACTACCATTAAAACAGCAAGGTCCCTGGGTAAATGATCAATCGACTGTGGAAGGTTCATCACCCTGAACTTTGATCTCAAGCGCTTGCTGATGGCCCAGGGGAAAACCAGATTACCATTAATCTGTTCCCCCATATCCCCCAGCAACGGCAATGAACTCATTACACCTAAACCCGGCGGTTTGTCGTTGGACAGAATCTGAATCGTCTCCATCAAATCATATTCAAGTAAACTTTCATCTTTGGGTTGAAAAAATGGAATAGTTTTAGTTTCTCCCTGGCTATTAACTCCCGCCAACCCGAAGTAGGCCATTTCTTCCCCCTGATCAATTGGAATACCCTGAATGCCATAGGAAACCGCTGTGTCCTCTGCATCACTAAACGGCTCGGGATCATGTTCCAGTAATATCACTTTTTCATTTGAAAGGGATTCAATTTCCATTAACAACGTACGTACCCGATTAGCATGAGACCGGTAGAGCGGTACCTCTCGTGCAAGTCTTTGGGAGAAAAAGTAGTGCAACGTCATCGGTTTTTCGATACGTGCGAGCAGCTTGTGGGTACCACCGGATAAGGTATACAAACTGTGCTGGGTGAGATCCAATCGAATCTGGGTTGGCCAAATAACGGTTAATCCGTTAACAATGAAATAAACCACAAGGGTGAATAACAGGACCACCGGAGACGTTAAAGAAATGCGTACCCCGCCCAACATGTCTAGCCTTTCTTCCAGCGTTCAACTGCTACTACGTTCGCAAATAGAAACAGAGCAATGGTAGACAGAAAAAACACCACGTTTCCAAAATCAACTACGCCATGAGATACGTCCTTGAAGTGTTCCAATAAGCTAAGGTTTGCCACGGAATCCAAAACCACTGGTGACGCCCATCCACTGAAAAAATCCTGCACCAAAGCGAGACTGCTGACAGTGAATAAGAAACACAATGCTGCCGCAATAATAAATGCCGTTACCTGGTTTCTAGCCAGTGCCGAAGCAAATGCACTAATCGAAAGATAGCCTCCAGCAACAAATAGGCTGCCCAGATAACCGGTAGTGATGGCAGAATTGTCTGGCGATCCCAGATAATTTGTGGCGATCCAGACTGGAATGGTCAGCATCAATGAGAATCCGATAATGATCCACGCGGCAAGGAATTTACCGAGAACAGTGGCAAATGTCGTCACAGGTATAGTGAGAAGCAATTCTACAAAACCGCTTCTGCGTTCTTCAGACCACAGGCGCATGGAAATAGCGGGTATCAGAAAGAGGTAAAGCCATGGGTGAAACTGAAAAAACGTGTCAAGGTTTGCCTGACCCTGAATAAAAAAGCCTCCAAGAAAAAAGGTAAAGGACCCAGACGCTATAAGGAAAATAATAATAAACACATAGGCAACCGGGGTTGTGAAATAATGAATCAGTTCGTTTTTACAAATAGCCCAAACGTCCCTCAATAACCCCGGTGCAGGCTGTTGTTCGGGTATCCTTTCATTGGGTAGCCTCTCCACTGGCTTGTGACTCATTCCGCTGGTTGTCAGTGACCGAAAAACATCATTCAAATCCACGGTCTTTCTCAGAATCTGTTCAACTAACCAGCCCCTATCATGCACTTCTTTCGATATGTTTGGCAGAATATCTGTTCCGTCCCTTGATAACGCAACCAATTCCACCCGATCTGACTTCAGAGGCTTTCTTTCTACTTTAGTAACACCTTCAATGGCTTGAAGTCCTACTTCCATCTCTTTTGTATTGGGCGACGGCACCACAACGGTTACTGCTCCAAAGTATCTCGATTTTGCTTTTAGCTCATATGGTGTGCCATTGGCAACAATAGAGCCTTTGTCGATGATAAGCGTCCGATCACAAACCGCTGCTACTTCTTCAAGAATATGGGTAGAAATAATAATCGCCTTTTGATGGGAAATTTCCCTGATCAATGTGCGTACTTCATGCTTTTGATTCGGATCCAAACCATCAGTTGGTTCATCCAAAATCAATACAGCGGGATCATGCAACAAGGCCTGGGCCAAGCCGACTCGACGTTTAAACCCCTTGGACAGGCTGCCGACCAGTTGGTTTAGCACCTCGATAATATTCGTGCGTGCAGCAACAGACGCGATAATTCGCTCTCGTGCATCACGGGGTATCTGTCGAATATTTGCTACAAATTTAAGATAGTCATAGACACTAATATCGGAATAAGCTGGGGCTCCCTCGGGCAAATAGCCGATGAGGCGTTGTGCTGCGGTGGGATTTTCCAGTAGATTCAAATTGCAAATATTGACATCTCCCGTGTCTGGCCACAGAAAACCCGTGATGAGTTTCATTGTGGTTGATTTGCCGGAATCGTTTGGGCCGAGAATTCCCAACACTTCTCCCTGACTAACGGAAAATGAAATATTGTTGACCGCGCATAGCGAACCAAAATGTTTCGATAAGTCGTTAACTGCGACCCTATCTCTCACGCAAGCCCCCCGAGAACAATACTCCTGGGAACAATACCTCTAGAACCCAAACTCCCGAGAAGCGAAATCCTGGAAAACAAAACTTGAGAATAGTAATGCCTAATAGATAAAGACCATGATCCGACGGGCGAATCATGGTCTCTATCTCAAGTCTGGTATGAAAGACGTTTTATCTTAAAGAGCACCAGCTGCTTTTAGTTTTGCAATAAAATCATCCAGCCCCTGTTCTGCAAGCGCTTTCTCCGCCAAGGCAGGATCGAATGTTCCTTTGGCATTTTTCCAGGCATCAATTGCACCTTCTCGCCATAGCGCCATCTCCTCGTCCGTAGGCTCATACCATTCCTTTATTTCTGACTTGATGGCTGTAACGCCATCCTCAACCCATTTTTGATCGAGTTGTCGGACCGACTCGCCAAAAGCCTGACTAGCTGTATGAATCCATTCCTTCTCTTCCGCACTTAGTGCCTCATATTGGGTAACATCCATGGAAATCTGATTACCAGACCATGATCCACCGATTTTGGTAAAATACTTGGCTACTTCATGTAGTTTGGCTACATGCTGCCATGGAATCGCCACATACTGCCCTTCAACAACGCCGGTTTGCAAACCTTGATACAACTGGGTCCAATCATAAGGTACAGGAATAGCACCCCAGTTTTTAATCAGCGTGTACTCAATGGGACTCTTGGTAACACGCCACTTGATTCCCTTAAGATCAGCAGGAGTGTGGACTGGTTTCACTGTATTTCCCATTTCACGAAATCCGCCGCTTGAATAGACAACAAAACAACGATGTCCAGCTGTCTTCGCCGCTTCCTCACATTGCAGATCTGACATCCAATCTTTGGAGATTTTGTCTGCTGATGGAATATCTTTAAAGATATAGGGTAGATCAAAAATGGAAAGCGCTGTACCGAAATTAGCTGTTGAGCTGGTCCAGAGCTGTAGTAATCCCTGGTTTGCCTGTTCACCACATTTTTGTTCTCCACATAAGGAACCGCGGTAGTGTGGCTCAATTATCATTTTTCCGCCGGATACTTCGGTAGCAGTTGGAATGAGTGCCTGTTCGATGGCGTCACCGATTGGCATACCCAAACGACCAACAGTGCCAAGTTTTAGGGTTGTCTCCGCATTAGCAGCAGTGAATACGAGCCCTAGCAACAAGCCCACAACCAGCGCTTTTAAATATCTGAAATTTGTCATAAGTTTTCCTCTCTAGATGAATTTGAATTCTCGCAATTCTGAACACTTTCTATAAACGAAAGTTTAATTGAAAGGGATAGCTTGCACATATTATAGGGACAGCTTTGACGCTTTTCGCTGGACTTTTCCATCCAGAGATTTGACAGCGGAACTAGCTTAGCAAATAAATCGAGTGTAAAGGAATATAAATTCTCTTCCAGGTTGCTCGCCACTTATCTATCATGAGACCGGAATTCGTCGCCTATTTTTTAGCATTCTTCCAAATTTGAATGCGGAACTCCATCAGATATTCGGACATTTCAGGAAACATCGTATTTTCAGTTCATAGCAAACAGACACCCCCCGCCGCTCGTCTCCAACAATTGATCAGGTATATAATTACAAAGGTGATTTGGAACGTACCAGAACTGTGATATATAAATTGTGATACTTGAATCGCTTAGTTTAGACGCCTGGTTCGAATAATCTTGCATTGAATATATAGTTGAAAAATGAACGAATCAATTAGCGTGAGTGTCGCGGACTTTTTAGGTGAACATGGTATCGAGTATTCAGTCCTTAATTGCGATCCGGATTTAGCAGATACACAGGCTTTTTGCGATCACTATGGCTATTCCTTAGAAGAGTCCGCCAATGTTTTACTGATAGCATCAAAAAAGGGAGCACCGAAATTTGCCGCTTGTGTGGTCCTTGCCACACATCGCCTCGATGTAAACAAAACGGCGCGCAAGAAGCTGGCAGTTTCCCGAATATCTTTCGCTAACCCGGAGCAAACCAGAGAACTAACAGGCATGGAGCTTGGAGGCGTAACGCCGTTTGGGATGCCAGCTAACGTTCCAGTCTGGATAGATTCCTCGGTAATGAAACGTGAATCTATCATTCTCGGCGGAGGAAATCGGTCATCCAAGATCGTTCTATCCCCGACAATGCTTTTAAAGATCCCCCATGTAGAAGTAGTGGAAAATCTAGCTTACGAGACATAAAAGAAACCCACTATTTCGCCGTTAAGGTTTCCTGTTCTCTCTTTTTCGTACTACCTACCGACGTTGCTTCGAAATTGCTGCTTCGGAATTCGAAACCAGAAAATTAAACCAGCTTATGCCTTTCCGATGCCCCTTGCGCCTCCCGTAACCACAACCGGTTTATCTTTTAGCTCCATTCTGTTTATTTCAACATGTGGATATTTATTAGCTAGATTCCGAATGTCTAGCAGCAGACCGGGGAATAAATACAGATTACTGCCGGGCTTTTCGAACCGCCCACACTATCGCCTTCTGGAGTATCCAGAATGGTTATCTGAGAAGGTAATTCTGGAGGAACGAGAATAAAGCGGAATAGCTTCACCATGGATTGGATCTGTCTGCTGCCATGGTCCTTCCCGTATTCCTCTTTGTGGAAGCATAGGATAATAGACAATAGGGCATCAGGTTAATATCTGATAGCCGATGGTCAATTGGCAGACAAAGCTTGCTGCGAATAACAAGGTACGCAGAAAAGGAATACCCATCATATAAACCACCGCATGGCTTACCCGGACCCAGAAATAGATCATACTAGCCATGGCCGTCACTGAATCGGCTTCTCCGGTGACATGAGCGACCAATACCAACGCGGCGAAACCTGAAAACCCCTCCACCAGATTTACATGGGCTCGATTGGCCCGGGCGAGCCACGCCGGGCTGTTTTCCTTTTTAGGAAGTCCCGCATTTTGATAGTCTCCGGCATTCAGCAAGCCGAACCTGGAAACATTGCCGACAATATAGGGAATCCACAATGCGGCACATAGCAATGCCGTTAAGGTCAAATAAAATAGATCGGTAGTCATGGTTACCTCGTGTTTATAAGAAATGTATTAGTGCTACGTAGCAACAATATCACAACGGCAGTGGGCAAAAAAACCTAATCCATAAAGTCAAACTCTGGACCAGAAGTTTTTTATTCCCACAGCCCGACCTGGGAATGCAGACCCAACACGAAACCAGCCTGACGAAATCCACTTGTATCCAATTTTCTTTTGGACGCCTATCATTTTCGGCCTCTGTTTCGAAATATAATTATTTGGCAATCTATTTAGCAGTAAGACCAACGGGCAAACCCAATGGAGATATTCGATATAACAATCGCTGATCCCGTTCATTAGTAGCCGCCTGGGTCGCTTTGCCAAAATGCATGGTTGAAGTGTTACCCCACATCAGAATATCCCCTGGCTTGTACTGGTGCGCATAACAATACTTCGGCTGTGTTACATGGGCTTTGAGCTTCGCCATCAAACGATCTCCATACTCCTGATCCATACCATCAATGGAAAAAATGGAACCCGCGGGAGCATATAGCCCCGGCCTTCCAGTGATAGTATGGTCTCTGACCAGTGGACGAACTACCGGCGGAGGGAAACGCCTGGCTGTTTCCTCGGTAACCGGGGTGAGTGTGTGTTCCCAATCATACCGACCACCCAATATGGTTTTTGCGCCCGCATAACAATGGCGAGCAACCAGGGGTTGAATTTGCTGCTTTAGATTAGGCTCAAGATCATCGTAAGCAGACTGCATATCTGCTAATACCGTCTCGCCATCTGCCTCTGGGGCATGAATACAAAACAACATGGTAGTAGCATCAGGGTCGGGCTCAGCAGCACAATCAGTATGCCAGAACGAAGCCCCATTTCGATATTCCTCATCCTGAAAAAGCTCCCCCACATTACCAATGATATTTATATCGTCGTAACCCGGGAGATGCATTTCGGTGAAGCTATCAATTCTGGTCTTGCCAGACCACCTCCGACCAAATGCGGCATATTCAGATTCGGTGATGTTTTGATTACGTATTAATAGAAACTGATGCTTCACAAAGATGTTCGTCATTTCGAACAACTGCTCATCATCGAGACCCAATGCAATATCGATACCATGAACTTCTCTGCCGAAACTACCGGAAATGGGAGTAAACGTAATTGCTGTCATCTTTTATCAAAACCTTGTTACTTTAAACTCAATAACGTCGAAACAGTTGGCATCTAATGTATCCCATACTTCCCTTAACACTCAACTCATCAACAATACCTGAGCGATACTTGCTGTTAACATTTATTATCGGTGTAAATGAAATTGGCTGCGTATTTTTACGTCGGAGTCCGACCGTAGAATAATTTCAAATACTCGTTGCTTCCCGTTCGTCCAGCAGTAGTCTCGTAGGACAACACCGCCATCACTCTTCTACCCTCTCCCTCCACTGCAGAGGCCCTGTGTAAACTGTATTTACCCTTGAACAGCGTCAAGGTGCCAGGCTTGATATCAGGCCGATTGACATTGGGGGACTGCCCCGCAATCACCTTCGAAATATTCTCGAAGTCATCCTCCTGGCCAGGGTGACGCAAACCTGTAGCGAACTCAAAACGACCACCCTCATGGGAATCTTCCAGCATCACAGTAACGATATAGTCAGTGCCATCAAAATGCCAGTCCTGCAATTCTCCCGCCTCCGCCACTGTAAAAACGCAAGCCGACAATGGACATTCATTGATATAAACCTCAGACAATTCCATGGTGTCTTTCAGGAAGGTGAGCATGCCCGACCAGTTATGAATCTGTTGAATAGGGTTATCACGGGCAATCAAATCCCGAGCGACAAATCTGATTTTCGTTAATGACCTGAACCGCAGAGGATGGTCTTCTGGAAGATCCTCCAGATTCCGATTCAATGTTTCGTCATTGACATCATCATAGCTAAAATGATGATTCATTTGATAGCCCTCTTCGGCCAGATCAATGGCTTCCCGCCTGGCTTGCACTAATGCGCCTGGCCGAATGAATTCCGGCAGCAGACAGCACCCGCATTCGTCGAGCTGTTCCCTACAATTGTTTACCAACTCCCTGTAAACAGGCGAATCTGTCTCATCCAGCGGATAACGCTCCAGATCAACGCAATCACTAATTCTCATAATTGGAAGTATTTTTTGAAAATATTTGAGGTTTGAATTCAACAAAATTCCGTCACCAGCCCGACAGCCTCGGAACAAAACTCGAAGCATCACTGCATAGTAACTCCGAAATATCATATTGCTTAATCCACTGCTACATAGCGAACCAATTGAAGTCGGTAGAGTGTCGGTGGAGTAATGGTTAGATTAGAAACCCATAACTCCGCAACTTGATTAAAACCATGCCCACGAATAATCATATTTAGCCAGGTAGTAAATCAAATGTCCAGTTTCTCCCTTTACCAAAACGCTTCTTCGTGCTAACAGTCTTCAGCATTGCAAATCTAATCCAGCTATAGGCTTTCTCAGAGGTTCGACTAAGCTAGACACTGGTTGTAGAATATGAAGCAGCCATTGAATACGTTAATACCCAGCCCCTTTCCCGATAGTTTCTCTGTTAGGAACCCGTTGCAAATCCCAGAAGGCCGCTGAGCATCGCTAGACGCGTAATTACGAATTTACGTCAAAAAAGGAAATAGATATGCACGAAATCATCTGCCCACACTGTCGGAAAGCATTTAAGATCGACGAAGCTGGGTATGCAGACATTGTAAAACAGGTTCGCGACAACGAGTTTGAACAGCAGTTACACGAGCGGCTTGAACTGGCCGAGAAAGACAAGCTAAACGCGGTAAAACTCGCCAGAAGCGAAGCTGGTAGCGATATGCAAAAGGCCGCAGCAGCCAAAGATACGGAGATTCAAGCGTTAAAAGCCAAATTAAGTGCTGGTGAAGTTACGATGAAACTAGCCGTGACCGAAGCATTAAGCGAGGTCGAAAAACAGCGGGACACCCTGGCCAGGGAGCTTGAACAGACTAAACGCGATAAACAAGCCGCTTCCGAACTTGCCGATGCGAGGCTTACCAAAGAACTACAGGAGACTGCTGCGACAAAAGATATAGAAATTCAGAGTTTAAGAGCCAGGCTCGATGCTACCCAGCTCGAGCAGAAGGTTGCAATCACCGGTGCCGTGAATGCGATCGAAAAAGAGCGTGACGAATTGAAGAGTGGTCTTAAACACGCAGAGCTTGAAAAACAACTCGCCGAGCAATCACTCAAGGATAAGTACGAGACACAGATCAAGGATCGCGACAATGCAATTGAGCGCCTCCGGGACATGAAGGCCCGGCTTTCAACAAAAATGGTTGGCGAAACCCTCGAACAGCACTGCGACACAGAATTCAATCGCATTCGAACAACAGCGTTTCCGAGGGCCTATTTCGAAAAAGATAATGACGCGCAGACCGGCAGCAAAGGCGACTACATTTTTCGCGATCAGGACGAAGCTGGAACTGAAATTGTTTCGATTATGTTTGAAATGAAAAACGAAAGCGATACCTCGGCAACCAGAAAAAAGAATGAGGACTTTCTAAAGGAACTCGATAAAGATCGCACAGAGAAGGGATGTGAGTACGCAGTACTGGTGTCCCTGCTCGAACCCGATAGCGAACTCTACAACGCTGGAATCGTCGATGTATTTCACCGCTACCCGAAGATGTACATCGTTCGACCACAGTTCTTTCTCCCAATCATTACGTTGCTACGTAACGCGGCAATGAAGTCGCTTGAATACAAGACGGAACTCGCGCTTGTTAAGGAACAGAACGTGGACATAACAAATTTCGAAAATGATCTCGATAAATTCAAAAGCGCTTTCGCGAAAAACTACGATCTTGCCTCGAGAAAATTCCAAACTGCAATCGATGAAATTGATAAGTCAATCAACCATCTACAGAAAACGAAGGACGCTTTGCTGGGTACGGATCGGAACCTCCGTCTTGCAAATAATAAGGCACAGGATGTAACGATCAAGAAGCTAACCCGGAATAATCCCACTATGGCAGCCAAATTCGATGAACTATGAAATCTGGGGCAGAATGAAACCATTATTGAGCGGAACGTATTAGACCTATCCCAGCCAACACGAATAATCCAGCCACTATTCCGTCAATAGATAGAGCCCCCCTGGAATTTTGAGAAACGATAACAAATAACCCGCACCATAGACTAAACCAACCCTCCGACCCTGATGCATTGCCACAACCGCGTTCGACAATGTTGCTGGTCCAGGCGAAACAGCGATTATGAAGAAAGTGATTGCTATCGAAAAAAGCGAAAATATATCGATCACCTTGAATCTCTGACCAGGAAAAGTTTAGACTAAATCCGGGGATAGAAGTCCGGGGACAATATACGTATTTAGTCGCTTTCAACTTTCATCCTATCAATGTCGGAAAAAAGCTTTCGACCTTTAGAGCAGCCAATTTACCAAAAACTCACTTCTCCGCTGACAACTCCTACTGGATGAGTAGGTACAATCTGTCGTGACCTCCCGGAAACGATATCTTTCCCAGACACAAACCACGTCCCGACACCGAGGTAATCGTGGATGATGCGTCCTAATAAATATTCCCAACAAACATACTGTCCCCGGAATTCTTTTTTGGAAAGTTATGTCAACACAGTCTACAAGTATTCTGGTCCATTTCGCTTTGGCAGATCATCCTCGATAGTCAACCAGGAAAGCTTTTCCTCATAGGCAGTATGGAGTTGTGGAAGAAATTTTTCTGGTTCCTCCATTGCTGCAACGTACAAATGCATAACCCCTGACATACGTTCTGATCGAAAGGAGATCGGCGTCCCACAGTTCCCGCAGAAGGTTCTTTCTACGCCGGGGGAGGAATGGTAGACCTTAGGCATTTCTCCAGTCCATCTCCAGTCATTATCCAACACACCTATGTACGTAGTCATCGGCGAAGAACACTGTCGACGACAACTTTCGCAATGGCAATTAACACATGTTTTAGGGGTATCGATTTCGAAGCTTACCGCTTTACAAAAGCATCTTCCCCGGTATGTTTCCGTCATGAATTTTTTCTCATCGAATGGCCGTCTGAAAGGGTGAGCCCAATTGATTGGCGTAGTACTTCATCTCTTAGGTTCAACTCTTAAGTGCAACCGTCAAGGTTGTATTTGAATTACAGAACACCTAATGAGGTGTTCTGTAATTCAGCGATTTTCTCGGACGATGATTTAATCTGTCCATCGTCGATTGTAACGACTGTCGGCTTACTTTTAACAGTGACATTGTCTTGGGATAAAACTGTCGAACTAACCCATTCGTATTCTCATTCGTTCCTCGCTCCCACGAAGAATACGGATGAGCGAAATAGATATCCGCACTGAGTTCCTTCGCCATGCGTTCGTGGTCGCTGAACTCCCGACCATTATCATAGGTGATCGTATGGCAGCTATCTGCGCTCCCCTTGAAACAACGGATTACCTCGTTGGCAACCGGGTCTTTCTCTTTCGTACTCGAATGACCCAATAACGTGTACCGGCTCTTACGATCCACCAGGGAAACCAATACGCCGCAATGCCCTTTGCCAACAATGGTGTCTCCTTCCCAATCGCCAATTCGGGAGCGCGACTCTACACAGGCAGGGCGGTCATCAATCATCGTCTGGTTCGGAATCTGACCACGGCGGCTATAGACCCCATATCGTTTCTTTCTCTGCTTCTGGCAGCGAAGATAACCCGACAGCTTCCCGCCCATTTTCTTGTCCCGATACACGTGCTGATAAATCCATTCATGGCTGATTCGGTAATCCTGTTCTTCATACAGCCTCCATGATATTTGCTCTGGACTCCAGTAAGCACTCAGCAAACGACCCACTTCGGCCCAGTGAGAAGGCTCAATTCTTGGTGTCACCTTGTCGGCTCGACGAGACAGTGCGAACTCATGGGCCTGTTTGGGCCGATAGCCACGAAGCCCTGTATTACGAGACAGCTCCCGACTAATCGTGGACTTGTTAACACCGATCTCTTCGGCGATGGCTTTTTGTGATATGCCCACTCTTTAATGCAAATATCTGGTATCTTTGCTCTCGGGTGAGCTGGGTATAGTGACTCATCATGCTTCTCATCTTTGGCGAGAGGAAAAGCCGACATTATCCCTGCTTTCCCTTCTTTGACGAGTTGCACTTACTAGTTGAATTCAAGTCTTAATGTTACGAGATGGGATGTAAAAATGAAACAAAGAACAGAAGTTTTTACTCGACCCAATAAAAGAAATTGATGTCGGAAAAACACTTCTCCACTCCTAATTCCTATAGGATGATTAGCAGCAACCTCTCGTGGCGCCCTGGAAACGATGTCCTTCCCATGCATAAACTATAACAGAGAGATAGTAGTAGATGACGTCGCCTAATAGGTGGGATACCAAACCCAGACACCCACAAATACCATTGACACAATCTGATTTTCCACCAGGCTTTAGTTAAAGAAATCACTCCACCAGTCAGAAGTCAGGCAGGGCCATCGCACGACAACAACTCATGAACATCGAATCAATCCCTTCTTACCATTGCACTTCCAGTGTGTCCGAAGAGCGGGTCTGTGTGGTGGGGACGACGACCGTGGTCGCAATGATGAACATTGCCGGGAATGGGTTGAATTCCTACTCCTAAAAATCAGCGCGGCCTTTTGCATTGACATTGCCACTTACGACGTGATGTCCAATCACTATCATGTGATTCTCAACGTAAACCCTGAACTTGCGAACCCGCTCACCGATGCCGGGGTCATTGAACGATGGGTTCTCCTGAGGCGATGAGTGTATCTTGCCAATCCATCGGCCAGCGGTGGATATGTTTACGAAATAACAACACCTGACAACAATCGATTTCCCACAGACTACCCAAAACACCGGACGTTCGATTCAGCGGTGGGCTAGGCGTGCCCTGGACAAATGTGAAAGGCTATATTTCCTACTCAGCAGGTCTCCTAGAAATTACTAATATCGATTGCTTCGTCGCCAGCCGAAACCCGGTAGAGGGAGAACGCTTTTCATTAACTGCTAATTCGTGGGTATCTTTGTTTCTGCTCAATTCTTAATCCCTCCGACACCTTTTACTTTACTGATTTCTTCGGTGTTCAATGGCTGACGTCAAAGCCCTAATCCGTCGGAAAAATATCAACTACATTGAAGTTTCAGCGAATCAAATAGAGTTCTTCGGTTATCAGCTGCTTGAATATCTTTTGGGTCAAACCACGAGTAACGTGGTTACCCCAGTCAGTGCTGCCCCGTCCTCAAATCGAATTATTCGAGCGAAAGATGTTCAGGAAATGACCGGATTATCCAGAACGACGATCTGGCGTCTGGAAAATAAGGGAGATTTTCCGAGGAGAGTTAGTTTGGGAGTAGGGAGTGTGGGGTGGTTGGATGATGATGTGAAAAGATGGATTAATAATAGAAATGGTATCTAGGCTTAGTGGCGTCTGTAGTGGGCACAGCAAACGACAACGAGTCTGAGTTGGTGGTATTTATCCGTTTATTGGAGCTTTAGCTCTATATTTCTCGTAGGCTTCCATTTTATTTTCCTCCAAAGACTCCATGATCAGTTTGCTGATGACACTTTTCGTTAAGCCTTCTTCATTAGCTGCAAGTTTGAGCATAGAGAGATTAAGCGTCAACTCACCACTGGTAGATTCGTCCTTATCAGAAAACTCAAATAATATTCTGCATGTTCCAGAGTAATTGTCTCCTAGGAGTTCATAATCACATTGCAGGCCAAACAATTGAATATACGGGTGAATGGATTTATCGCTAATGAAGAATGTTGAGTGAAGCCCTTTCCCCTTCATTTTCATATCCTCGATCTTGTCCTTCATCCAAGCGATATTCGATGGTGGGTTAGAAACATCATGATCCGGAGAGAAGTGGATATCTCTGGTGTCAACAAAACGCAGAATCGAATGACTCATATTTTGGGTGAGGTCATTCAAAAACTGAACACGTAATTCATTCGTGAAGTCTGCATACCTTATGACTTTTACATTCTCACTTTGTTTGATATGCCCTTCGCTCTTGAAATGCTTTATCAGAGAGGTAGAAATTTTGTTTCCAAAATCGATAGTTTCGGGCGCAGTGTGACTTAGGGAAATACTTAGAGATTTTCCGTCGTTGTTTTTTCTTATTTCAACACGCCCCCCATGCGTAACCGTGTTCTCTCCCCAGTTCTTGACTGGGTCACGTCTATCGATCTCGAAATCCATGTATATATGATCCGGGTTATCATTAGATGTAGTAAAGTTCGACATCCTCGAAACGGTGAAGACACCAAACTGATCATTCAGTAAGGCCTCATAGCTAATTTCCTCTGGTAAAGATTCCAGTAAGTTAGATTCTGAATCCCAGCTAATAGTGCGAGTTTTTGACTTTCGCGACTCTTCCTTGGTCCTGTAACTTTCACGCAACTCCACGTACTCAAAGGGAGATAATCCAGTTTTGATGAGAATGGGTCCTAGAACTTCCTTCTGGTCAGACCCGGTAATACGCCTCGTGAACGCAAAACATTTTTAAGTTCGGTGTTTTTGACCTTAGTCTGGCCGACTAGCTGACGCAGAAAGTCTCTAGTAGGGAGCAGTACTTCATCGTTATTATTCATTACTCATACTCCTGAAATCTGGGCGAAAGCTAACAACTCTTATCCGAGGAAAAATATCACTGTCGAAGCCCGCAGTAGCATTCTTAACTGCATCAGCATGATTAGAGTCAACATAATTTGGAAATAGAAACAGCAAACTGCAACTCATGTCTTGAGTGTATTCTTTGGCTGCTTGAATAAGCCTGCGTAAGGAGTCTTGGGCAAAGTCTTCTATGGTCGCCAAGCAAAAAATATCCTGATCATGCTGGGACTTTGCTTTAATGATGAGCGGAATTAGGGGTGAAGTTAAGAATTCAAGCGGACACACCTTTCCATATCTCGATATGGTTTTATCAACGTAGCTTAGAGACGTCTCAGGATAATAAAAGTGAAGGCGAGCCGGATCATACTCATGCCTCAAGTATTTTATCGTGTTGAATATGAAATTTATTCGCTTATTATCAACCACGTGAAATGACTCGAAGTTCCAATCTGGCTCAAGTCGTGAGTTTGCAATTTTTGATACGATATCATCATATGTATCTTCGTTACTGGATAGCCAGAACAATATCCCTGAATCCCTACTTTTCGTTGTTTTCCCCAAGATTTCCTGTTGCTCTTTTTTCAGCTCTGAATGTTTGTAACATTCTAGGGTTTCAGCCAAGTCCCTAGCATGGGACTTGAAAGTTGACTTAGGATTGTTCTCGTAAGGATTACCCGAGTGCTTAACCGAAATTACGGCACTTTCCGCAGTAGATCCTTCAAGAGGGCTTCTATAGCAGTATAAAAAGTCAATTCCATGTGTTTCTCGCCTTTTTTTCTTTGAGATTTCTCTGGCATGTTTACTCGACTTTCCACAAAGGAGTTTTTGCCCAGATAAGGTGCCTTCCCACCCTATTAGGTGGAAAAAGTTATCAACTATATTCTCACCAATTTCTCCAATTCGTTTGGATTTTTCACCCATTACACATTCCTATAACCAAGCTGCGGATTTTTATTTCATACATAACTATAAATATACCCTATATCTACCCGAAAATACCGATTGACTTTTCTTGCATCAAGTTGAACAATGGTACTGATAGTCCTGCACTCCTGCTTTTTCAACTAGATAATCAGCCCCCCACTGCATCATCTCTTTACGTTCTTCAAGGTAATGCGCGTGATGGATGTACGCGGCTCTCACACCATTTCTCTCTGAATGGGAGAGCTGTCTCTCAATAGCATCAGGATTGAAGCCTTTTTCATTGAGAACTGACGAAGCATTCGCTCGAAAGCCATGGGGTGTGGCATGAGACTTTCCTTCGGTTTTTCCATCATATCCCATACGGATCATAGCCCTTCGCATCGTATTATCGGATATACATTCGTTTCGATTTCGCTCTGATGGAAAAAGGAGCTCGTATTGCCAAGTGATGGATTTTATCTCATCCAATATTCTGATCACTTGAGAAGATAACGGAACGAGATGCTCACTCTGCATTTTCATACGATGCGCTGGAATTCTCCAAATTTGATTTTCGAGATCAAACTCCGACCACTGAGCCCCTCTAACCTCACCTGGGCGCACGAAAGTAAATATCAGCATTTCTAGGGCCAACTGGGTAAGGAGCCTACCCTTGGTTTCGTAGCCCTTCAGATCCACTAGAAATTGTCCGAGCTCTTCCACTGGAAGTGATGCTCTATGCCGCTGAATTCGTGGTTTAAGAATACCTGTTAACTCACCCACTGGGTTATGATCTATTTTCCCATTCTGTACACCATAGCGAAAAACTCGGCGGATGTCCTGCAAGACTCTGGAAGCAACGTCCAAAGCATCTCGAGATTCTACTTTTCGGATAATCGCTAATATGTCCCGAGGTTCGATTTTTTCCATTGGTTGCAAATCCATTTCCTTGAACGCATTGTCTTTAATTCGCTTCCACAAACGTTGAGCATGATCCTCCGTCCATGTACCTTTTTGGTACTCCCACCATTCGAGGGCAAGCACCGAAAACTGGGTTCCGTTTTCGAACAGTGCTCGTCGCTTCTGTATCTGTCGTTCTTTTGATGGATCAACCCCTTGAGAAATCTGCAGCTTTGCCTGCTCCCGTTGAAGTCGCGCTTTTTTCAAACTGACATCTGGATAAATACCTAGAGCTAGCGTTTTCTGCTTGTTAGCAAAACGATACTTCAGTCGCCAATATTTCGAACCATTGGGTTTTACAAGTAATCGTAGTCCCCTCTCGTCGTTAAGCCAATAGTCTTTTTCTTTTGGCTGGGAACGCTTTATTTCCAGGGCTGTGAGCGGCATTTTGGTGCTACAAATTTGAATTGAACCGAGATAGCACCACTTTTCATGAAAAAGCAAGAAACGGGGTGAAACAGCATGAAACAAAAAGAGAGATAAAATCGTTTAAAAACAAGGCACTTAGAAACGATTTGAAACAACCTGAAATGGAGAAATGGTACCCGGGGCCGGACTTGAACCGGCACGATGTTGCCATCGAGGGATTTTAAGTCCCTTGCGTCTACCAATTCCGCCACCCGGGCAAGGGGTTTTTGTACAGAGGCTTGGTAAGGCCTAGCGTTGCTTTGGAGGGGCTTTCCTGTTTATATCTCTTTTTTATATCTCTTTGAAAGCACGGCAACGATTCTGATGGACAACGGTCTTATTGAGATATGGAGGCTGAGCCCGGAATCGAACCGAGGTCAACGGCTTTGCAGGCCGCTGCATAACCACTCTGCCACTCAGCCATCTGTTTTAATGACTGTTACATCGCGATGGATTCTAGCATTACTCGCTACCAATCGCACACAAAACAAAGGACGTTATTCCCAACTGAAACCCAATGACGGTATCAATAAAGGGACTAATCAAAAACACTGCCTTTGATAGACAAAAGCCCGGCCATAACGATGACTGGGCTTTATAAATTTGGAGCGGGAAACGAGATTCGAACTCGCGACCCCAACCTTGGCAAGGTTGTGCTCTACCACTGAGCTATTCCCGCAGCCCTCATTTCGAGAGGGGAGTAGATTCTAGTCAACGAGCGCTGACTGTCAATAGAAAAAGGTGTTTTTTTCTGAAAAAATTAGCTTTTTTCCCGCAGGAAAGACTTCGCCGCCCGCAAGTATACCCACATGGACCACAAGGTCAAAATAGCTGCAATATAGAAGGCGATCTCGCCGATGATAAATATCGGCAACCCCATAATGGGCTTCGCATATAACAAAAGACTAATCGCAACCATCTGAAAAACGGTTTTGATTTTTCCGATAGGTCCAACGGCAACGGCGCCTCGCTCTCCGAGCTCCGCCATCCACTCCCTTAAAGCCGAAATCACGATTTCCCGGCCAATAATAATACAGGTTGCGATAGCGAATGGGATTGGGTGAAAAACCCGACCTAAGGTAGAAAGGTCAGACACCAATAACACCAGGGCAGTGGAAACAATCAGCTTGTCTGCAACGGGATCCAGAAATGCGCCTAATGCAGAAACCGCATTCATTTTTCTGGCAATATAGCCATCTAGCCAATCGGTAATCGCAGCGAGTACAAAAATACCTGTGATCAATAACTCCCGATTAGCCGAGGGCCAAAAATACATAACGACAAATACGGGAATCAGTGCGATTCGCAATAAAGTCAGTATGTTAGGAATATTTAGCATACTTTCCTTTTCTCCTGAGGACTGATTTCAGTTTATTCTTGTAGACTAAAGAGAGATTATTCGTTAGCGATGAAATTGATTATAGATTTTCTCCGCCAAAGCGGGGCTGATGCCCGGTGCTTTTGAGAGGTCTTCAATCCCCGCTCGCTTGATCTCCTGCATCCCACCAAAATATCGCAGTAAGCTTCGGCGGCGCTTGTCTCCCACTCCTTCTATTTGTTCAAGTGCTGACTCTGTCCGCGCCTTGGCTCGTCTTTGCCTATGTCCAGTAATGGCAAATCGGTGGGCTTCATCCCGGATTCGTTGAACCAAATGAGATGGTGCAGAAGTACCTTTGGGGATTATAGCGCGAGCACGATCAATAAGGTGAAATTGTTCTTCTCCTGCTCTTCGTTCTGGCCCTTTGGAAACGCCGAGTAAAATCACAGAACCAATAATCTGAAGCTCCTCGAACACTGTTTTTGCAACACCAAGCTGTCCTTTTCCGCCATCAATAATCACAAGGTCCGGCAACTTTCCGTCATTCTCCATAACCCGCGTGTATCGCCTCATTAACACCTGGGACATCGCGGCGTAATCATCTCCTGGTTCGATTCCTTCCACATTGAATTTTCGATAGTCGGACTTGACTGCACCATTTTGATCAAACACCACACAAGAACCCACAGTACGTTCTCCCATGGTGTGACTGATATCAAAACACTCAATTCGAGCGGGGACCTCTTCTAGCTTCAACAACTCCGCAAGTGCGATAAATTGCGCGTTTATCTGTGTCCGTTCGTTCATATGCCGTCGCAGGTAGTCCGTGGTATTGATTCTGGCAGATTCAATCCATCGGGCGCGGTGAGCACGGCACTGCTGTTTGATTTCTACTTTGCTTTTGTTTTCCAGGGAGAAAATCTGGGAAAGGGAAGCCCTACTTTCGATTTCATCGCTGAGTAAAATTTCCCCTGGGATGAAATTACCAAAATAGTTTTGCGGCAAAAAGGCCTCCAGCAATTGACCTGCATTCAGATCAAGGGGGTTGGACTGAATATCAAACCGACCACCCAGGTTCCGCCCCTGTCGAATTGAGACCACACCGAAACACACCATTCCCGACTCAACGGCCACTGCAACTACATCCGCATCCGCCGCATCCGATGATACATATTGTTTTTCCCGAATACGTTGTAACAAGGCAATACGGTCTCGAAACGTTGCCGCGGATTCGAAATCCAGTGCGGTTGAAGCGCTCTCCATTTTGCAGCCTAACTCTTCAATGAGTGAGTGGTCCTGGCCCTGTAACATGGCCTTGGCCTGACGCACATCTTCCCGATAATCTTCCGCAGAGATCCGATCCACACAGGGCGCACTGCAACGTTTGATCTGATGCTGCAAACAGGGGCGGGATCGATTGCGGAAAAAGGCGTCTGTGCATTGGCGGAGTTGAAATATTTTATGTAAATGCCCCAGCATTTCCCTTACCGCCGCTGCATTGGGGTAAGGGCCATAATATTTCCCCGGCTGAGATCGTCGACCACGATAGAACGAAAACCTTGGAAAGGTATCTTTATCCGTTAAACGAATATAGGGAAAACTTTTATCGTCCCGTAAGGAGATGTTATAGCGGGGCCGTTTGTCCTTTATCAGATTATTCTCTAATAACAGCGCCTCGCTTTCCGTCCGGGTTTGCTGGGTTTCGGCAGCCCGGATCTTTGACACCATTAGTCGGGTTTTCGGCGTTAGACCCGTGGTGCGGAAATAGCTTTGGAGTCGGTTCCTGAGATTCTTCGCTTTCCCTACATACAGCGTTTTTCCTTCCCCGTCATAGAAAATATAGATCCCAGGTTTTTCAGAAACTGATCCTAAAAAAGTAGCAGAATCAAAGACGACGACCTGATCGGTAGCCTGGTGATCAGGTTGATTCAAAGACTCTTCCGGAGTCTCATTCGAAGTCTCGCCTCCCATGATTTCCGTTATCCTTTTTCCAACAACGCGGATTCGATGCGTTGAAAGACATCATGGAACATGGATTCGGTCAAACGTCGGGTTTGGGTGTTGTACCGGCTACAGTGGTAACTGTTTACCAGCGTAATACCATTGTCCAGTTGATGGCTAACATTGTGGCCGAAGGCATAACGATTCAGGCGAAGACCCAGGCAGCGCAAAATGGACCGATGGGCTAACGAACCAAGGGCCAGAATCACTTTTAAGTCCGGCTGCGCCATTTCTCTGGCAAGAAAATGATTACATCGTTTTTCTTCTTCGCCAGTGGGTTTGTTTTGGGGTGGTAGACATTTCACCGCATTGGTAATACGGCAGTTTGGAAGCTCCAAACCATCGTCAACATGATTGGATTCCGGAGCGGAGGCGAATCCAAATTTATGCAGGGTGCTGTATAAAAGCACGCCGGCATAATCACCGGTAAAGGGGCGACCCGTGGCGTTAGCGCCATGTTTACCCGGCGCCAACCCAACCACCAGCAATTGCGCATTCGGATCGCCAAACGGCGCCACGGGGCGGCAATAGTAATCTGGACGTTCGATTTTAACGTCGGCCAAAAACGCCGACAGCCGAGGGCAGTCGGAGCATGATTCGTCATACCAGTCCGTGGGCCAGCGAGTCGCCGGACTAACCGATAAACCTTCTGGCCGGGAAGCTCCATCGAAGACCCGACCTGAAGATGCCAAACTGGACGTTGGAGTAGAACCCTTGCTGCCATTGGTCATTGCCAATACAATCCCGCTGTTAATAAATCCGCTAAATCCACTGAATAGAGCCTTTTTGTTATGAAAATGTCTACCTTCGATGCCCGCATTGGTAATCTGCTCGAATACCAAAACAAACTCTGGCGCGTCTTGAAAAAGAACCACGTCAAACCTGGCAAAGGTGGCGCATTCGTGCAACTAGAAATGAAGTGTATCAGTGATGGCACAAAACTCAATGAGCGATTTCGCTCTGAAGACAAGGTAGAGAAAGCCCATGTCGAGCCTCGCCAGATGCAATACCTTTATGCAGATGGTAACGCCTTTGTATTCATGGACTCCCAGACCTATGAGCAGATCAACATTGACGCCGAAGACCTAGAAGCCCAGGCACCGTTTTTATTGCCAAACACGGATGTTCAGATCAACTTTCATAACGATGTCCCCATCGGCATCGAACTACCCGGCTCCGTAATACTGGAAGTAGTGGAAACCGAAGGTGTTGTAAAAGGCCAAACCGCCTCAGGCAGCGGCAAGCCTGCAATACTGGAAACTGGCCATAAAGTCACTGTTCCCACCTTCGTCACCGTGGGAGAAAAAGTAAAAGTAAACACAGACACCGGAGACTACATGGAGCGAGCGTAGTTCTTCTAAACTCGAATAGCGCTGGCGTCGAATAACGTTGGGCAAGATTGGGGTCGGAGTCGTAATTATTGCGGTCTTTCCTTAGTTTGTCTTCCTCAATCCCTCCGTATTACTAGAAATGAATAATTACGACTCTGACCCCCAGTATTAATTAGACCTGTGTTAAATAGCTCAGCCCAAGACCGAGGCTGGCGGACAGGGCGAGGGTTTTCAGGATTGACCAGTGGAATTTGAAGATAGCCAGCGCGCAGATTAGGGTTAGGGCGACGACCTGCCAATCTACCGAAGCGAAATCAGGTCTCCACAAGGATAGGAGACCGTACTTTTCCTGAGTGATCTCGGCAAAAATAACGTGCAGGGCGAACCAAAGGGAGAGATTTAGAATGACTCCCACCACCGCTGCGGAAATCGCTGACAGGGCACCCTTGAGCCTGGGTTGCTGGCAGATCCATTCAATATGAGGTGCGCCGGCGAAGATCCAGAGAAAACAGGGCACAAACGTAACCCAGAGAGTCATTACTGCTCCTACCGCACCGAGACCCATTCCTCCTTCCCGATAAGCGGCGAGAAATCCCACGAATTCCGTTACCAGGATCAGCGGTCCCGGTGTGGTTTCTGCGAGACCCAAGCCATCCATCATCTCTCCAGCGGTTAACCAGCCGAATTGGTTCACCACCTCCTGTCCCATATAAGCGAGCACCGCATAGGCACCACCAAAGGTCACCACCGCTAATCGAGAGAAAAAAGCCCCAATTTCACTCAGGATAGATTGGTCAAACCAATGGTCTACGAGGATCAGAGGCATCGCCCAAAGCCCCAACCAGATCATTATCGTGACCAGAGTTTGCGGCAGGGTGTGACGAAAATGCCGAACCGCGGAATGTCCATTACTCTGATCAGGGACATTACCAGGAATATTGTTGGAAGTATTGGCTCTTCCGCCCCAAATAAAACCCACTAATACAGCCAGGAATACGATGATCGGATAGGGTAGTGCGAGGAAGAAAATACCGATAAAGGACAGGGCGGCAATCCACCAAAACATCGAGCCATTTAGTGCCTTCTTCGCAACCCGGAATAGTGCTTCTACAACAATAATCAGCACCGCGGCCTTGATACCGAGAAACAGCGCACTCACAAAAAGCGTTTGCCCCGCCGTCACGTAGACCATACCCAGACCGAGAACAACCAGTGCCCCGGGCAAAACGAACAGCAATCCAGCGATTAATCCTCCGATCACACCATGCAACCGCCAACCGGCGTAGGTCGCGAGTTGCATCGCTTCTGGCCCAGGTAGCAACATGCAAAAGCTCAAGGCATTGAGATACTGTTTTTCACTTAACCACCGCATTTCCTCCACCAGCAGTCGGTGCATCAATGCGATCTGGGCAGCAGGGCCGCCAAATGAAAGCAACCCAATTTTTGCCCATATTCGGGTGGCCGCCATCAATGAAGGAACCGCTTCTGAGGTCGCATTGTTTTGTGATGGGCTATTGCGTGCTTGTGCTTGTGTTCGTGTTTGTATTTGCGCTTGCTTGTTTTCTGTGGTCTCCATTTTGTCCTCCGGCTTAGCGACTACTGATTTTATGCATCGGCCAGTCATGACTCTCATTGGTGGCGTCCCGACACCAGCGATAAAAAGCATCGTATAACGTCATACTGGCTTCTAACTGATCCCAGTCATCACGATACATCCGGGATAAGCCAAGCGACGCTGCTAATAGCCCGGCGGACTCCGGAGTCAGATCGTGGTGATCAGTGTCGGCGCCACGAACAATTTCAGCCAAATGGAGCAGCGGTTTGAGATTCAGATCAAATTCTTCGATTAGTGTGTCGAAGGTGCAGCGATCTCCTCGATGGGTCCAAAAAACGCCTTCAACATCAAAGGGCAGGGCGTTGTATTTTTCCGCAGCACCCATCACCTCAGCGGGAGCCACATAAAGAAATCGGGCACCGGGATCGATAAATCGACGAATCAACCAGGGGCAAGCGATACGGTCAATCTTTGGCCGATACCGGGTAACCCAGAGGCTTCTCTGAAGAGGCATGGGGTCGGATAAGTGAAGCAGCTTGTCTGCAGGAATCATGGGTTGGTTCGCATCCCGCCAACCAAATTGACCCCCTTCCAGGGACTCCGTGGGAACATCAAGGGATCTGAGATGGGCCATGGCACCCTGGCTGATTTTCTTGCCTTTTTGGCAATACAGCACAATGCGCTTATGTGAACTTTGGAACGCAGAACCAAACCTGCCAGCAGGGTTGGTATCGAGAATCTTCGCTAGACTGGAGGAAAGAGTTTCAATTTTCGCAAACGGGTGACGAATCGATCCTGGAAGCATTCGGGGATCGTCATCGAAATCTTCATCAGAACGAACATCGATAATAGTCGGATAGTCCGGCGTTCCAATTAGGCGGGAAAGTTGTGTAACGGTAATTTCATTGGGCGATGGCATGGCATCCTCCTTAAGGTTAAGGTCTAAATTGCCCCAACAATCTCTGTAATAACCCAAACTACCAGGCTCGAGAAGAGTTATTGATAAGGACAACTAATTAGTATTGGATGCGAAACTTCGGCTGTCGCCTCACGGGGTGGTCGCAACCCCATAGACCAGATTCTCGATCAAGCCGGATAGCTTGTCAACATGTTCCTGGCATGACGACTTCCCGAAACCACGGCGAGAGATCAGATCCAATTACCAAATCAGGATTACCGGTTTAATCTGGTCTTATGAAAAACTAATTCAAATGAATTGAAATGAACTGATCGGAGTTAAATTTAAGGAGAGAAAAGTATTGTTTCCTAGTCGTTGTCGTTTAGTCCTGCTCCCGCACCAGACTGCCGAGACTGTTCGGTGGCTTCCACATAGGTGTGATGGGCAAGTTTTTCCAGTTTCTGCCAAATTACCCTGTCTACCTTAACGCTTGCCATGACAGGCTTAAGCAGGTTCTTTTGATCTGTCTGTATTTCACTAAAATTGACGCGCTCGCATTCCAGTGTTTCACAAAATTCAAGCTCCAGATCTTTTCGGTTTCCCTCGATAATCAAGGCATCCCGGTAGAACACCAACGCGATTCCTGCCCAGCTCAACCGTATCGCCCGGTCTTCAGTCAGCGCTGTTTGTCCGAGAAAGCCCGCGGTAAAGATCGGGTAATCGAGCCTGCCAGTGACCATAGGGTTTTCCTTTATCTCATCGATCAGGTCACTCAATACCATGCCCGTTATAAGCGGATTCAGACGTCCTTTTCCGGGTTGCAATGGGCTCGCCAGGTTTTGGGGAATCACGTCCTCGTAACGATCTGGCTCATAGGCTTCCAATAACTCAACAATTTGCGGCACACTGGTCAATTCATAGGCGCTTAACCAGCGTGCGGCCTTGCCGATATCATCCGCTGCACCCCAGGGCAGACCGACACCCCTCGCCGCTTTGCGACAAGTTTGGTCTATCTGGTTTAGCGAAAAAAAACCCTGTTTTGATTCACTCATCCGTTTACTTTCCTGCTCATTCGATGACATATCCACTGAAATAATTGAAACAGAATATTTGTATTGTCGCTTTAATCAAAATGATAAAAGCTCAAGAGTTACCCGGCAGAGGAGGGTAAACCCAATCGTCAGCATCCATACCCTCCTGATAAAGTTCGTCAGGAAAAGGGGCATGTTGATACATGGTAATTCTGACCCACCGATCTGATCGAGGATCAAATCGGGATGCACCAAAAAACGACAGCTTGCAACGCAACAAATCGATCGGCCTCATGTCCGCGGCGATGAGGTTATCCTGCACCTCCGCATAGGGCAACCGGGAAGTCGTCTGCACCCGCCTTACGGCATGGCGATGTTCCGGGTTTTGCAACAGGAAACCTGCAATTTTCTGGTTGGGGTCTCCAGGGGACAGCGTTCGATATAAGGCCGCCACATCCCGACCAAAAGCCAAAGGTTGTTCCTTTTCTGCTCCGGGTTCTTCAAATCGCTCACCCAATCTCGGCTCGAGTTTTTCTTCGGAAACATACCAGAATCGCGCTGACTCAGCGCTTTGTTCATAGTTGATGTCCAAAGCCCATCGATAGTGATCTTCGATATTTCCTAGAAGCTCGCCAACGGTTTGCCCTCCTTTAATGGGAAAATATTGTGCTTCATCAATCCCCATTTCATCCGCTAAATCATCCACCAACTCACCATGGGGCTCTATCACCAAAGATACCACTAGCTCCTGGGCTTCCATGGAAAGCGCCGAATCCGTCCAGTGGATCAATTGCTTCCAGGGCATTGGAGCCTCCCAGATACTCGGTTGGTTGTCGCGATCAATGTGGCTTTGTAGCTTAAGTAGGTCCTGGCGAAGCTCAATAATTCGATCCTGCTGGATTTCATCTACGGTGTTCCAATTATCAACACCGATAATCATCCGTCGAACCAGATCCGCGAATTGGTTTTCGGTTTCCATGGTCGCTGTCGGCAGGCTACAAACCCGGGCTAATGCCCTCTCTCTAGCGGCAATCCAGCGATGAATCAATGCCGGATGTAAAATCAGAAACGGCGCCATCCCGAGTCCAGTGGAATTCCCGACACCCAGTCGACGCTTTATGTTTGGGTCCATTTTCACCGCTTTTTGTGGGTTCGCTACTCTTGCCATGTGCTCCGTAATATCCGTGGTAAAAGCCCGAATTAGCCATACCGCGAGTAATTCAGTACGAAATGCGCCGACAAATTCCGGTCGATCAGAAACTCGTTCCCGATCACCCAAACCAAATTTTCCATTTCCATAAACCGCAGATGTGCGCATTAAATAGCCGACACTATCGATCATGTCCTGATCCGGTTGTCGTCCTTGGGAAAGCCGGTCCACTACATGTTCAAATAACCTGACGCTGCGATTCGCCCGAGCTAGTACCAATTCGGTTTGCTGGCAGTGTCCCGCTTCCTGTTTTGGGATGTTTCCTCGAAGCCGTTCGATTTCTTCCTGATTAGGAGAGCCATCGTAAAGAGCGAATGTGGCGTCCCACTCTTCGGCGATTACCCGATCGGAACGCTTCTCAGGAGGCAGATCATGGGCGAAACACACCAGACTATAGGTATGTTTTCCATTGCTAGCGACATAGACTCCGTGACCCACTCCGTTTTCGTCAATATTCCAGACAGCTCGTTCAAACTGCCACTTTTCCCTTTTCAGGCAGCGCAATAGCGCTCGCATAAAGCTAAGCCGGGTTTGATGAAAGCTGCCCATGCGAGCCAGGCGCATAACTTTCTCTGGGGAGCGAAGGGATGCTCTTTCCGCTTTTTCAGACAGGTTTTCTTGCATTGTGGGTTTCCCGGGAATGACTGTTAAGAGATTGGGGAGCAATTATCCAGATCATCATTTTATTTCGCTGTTTATGCGACTGCCTATCTCGCCATCAATGTCGCCGTTTTAACACAGGAATGGTCCTGGCGTCAGTCACCAGTAAGACATTGTGGGAATATTAATGAGGAATGGCTGTAATAGCCGTTGTTGACCAGAAGCACCATTATTCGGACGAAGAAAGTGGCATGACGATAACCACGCAAGGGGGTTTCAACACAATCCCATGATAAAAACAGAAAATCAGGAGACAGGAGAAGTGGGAGTTGGCCGATAAGCCGGGTTCTGTCGAGAACAGTCATTCATCTGGGATGTCTGTCGCCAGACACCTCTAGCAACCTACCCGGATCCAACATGGGCCATGTAAAGGATCCCTATTCGGTCTTGCTCCAGGTGGGGTTTACCCTGCCAATGCTGTTGCCAGCATTGCGGTGCGCTCTTACCGCACCATTTCACCCTTACTTCAATTACCCCAGGCAATTATCCCGGGATAAAAAAGCGGTATATTTTCTGTGGCACTTTCCGTCAGCGTTAACTGCCCAGGCGTTACCTGGCACCCTGCCCTATGGAGCCCGGACTTTCCTCCCCGTATCATAAAATCTGGTCGTAAAACCGGACATCACAACACAGAGCGACTGCTTAGCCAACTCCCGGCGCGAGACTACGCTAAACATCTGACAATTACAAACACCTGAGCCATTAATTCTCATTCCCTGTTTCTGGACTTGTTTCTGGATTCGGTTCTGTTTTCCTTGCAGACATGTGTTGGATCTACTTCCAATTTAGACCTGGTCATTTTCCCGCTTCATGGAAAGCCCAGCTTTGTAAAGCTGGTTACGGTTGCAATTAAGCGCTTCAGCGGCGATTTCACTGGCCCTTTTCAGCGGCATATGATCGATTAGCTGACTAAGGAGATGAGCTGCTTTTTCAAAATCTTCATCTGAACCAAAGGTCGCTCCGCTCACGACAACAACGAACTCGCCTTTTTGGTTCATGGGATCTTCTTCCAGCTGAGCCAGAACTGAATCGGGACTGCCGTAGTAGAAAGTTTCGAATCGTTTGGTGATTTCTCTGCCAACGGACAGGTTTCTTTTTTCTCCAAGACAACGGCCAATTGCTTCAATGCAGGCCATGATACGATGGCTGGATTCATAAAAGACCAGGGTTCGGGGCTCTTTTTTTAACTCACCAAGACGTTGGTCGCGGCCATGTGGTTTGGCCGGCAAAAACCCCTCAAAGCAAAAGCGATCAGTGGCAAGACCACTGGCGGAGAGTGCGGCAGTAACGGCACAGGGGCCGGGGATGGGGCTCACGGGGATTCCATGGATAACGGCCTCCGGAAACCAACCGATAACCAGGATCACTGATTAGCGGTGTTCCTGCATCACTGATTAATGCCACATCTTTCCCATCCTGCAATTGTCGGATTACGCCATGGACCTGGTTTTGCTCATTATGTTCATGGAAGGATCGGGTAGGGGTGGAAATAGAATAATGAGAGAGCAGGATACCTGCATGACGGGTATCTTCTGCAAGAATCAGACCAACCTGACCCAACACATCCAGTGCCCGCTGACTTATATCTTTGAGATTACCGATGGGCGTCGCCACCACATAGAGCGTTCCAGTGTCATTATTCATGGTCGATGCGGTTATTTGTAGGTTGACTCTATTGGTCCACGAAATCGATTGATTACGTTATCATCTTACTTTCGAAAACGTTCTGATTTTCGACACTTTTCAGGAAGGGAGAAAATGGACGAATACGGTAAATCGGTCGGAATGCTGTAGAATATTATGCCACAATCCACTACCTTCTCTGTCAGGAAACTATTGTCTATGGATTTTGTTAATCTGTATCGTCGCGAGGTAAAAAGATCGAACAAACCCCTTTTTATGGATTTATTGCGAGGCGGTTTAATAACGATACTTCTGAGTAGTTGTGCATCAGTGCCCTCCACTCCGCCCACGGTAGAGACAATCGATCCAGCCGGGCAGGCTGGAACCGGGGCACCGGAAGAAACAGAAGAGGGGGTCATCACCCATACGCTGGAAAAAGACGACCCCATCACCTCAGCAGATGATCCGCAAACCCTGGTCGATCGCGCCCGTGAAGCCCCTCCAGAAGAAGCCGTTGGCCTTTTGACACTGGCCATATCCGGATTTATAGAATCCAAACAATACGAAACCGCCCAGATAGTGGCGTATCAGCTCTCGCTCTACCCCCTGACTTTCGCGGAAAGAATCTCGCTACAGTTACTCCATATTGAATTGACCCAAGCCAAGGGCCAGCACAATCGGGCAATGGTGACCCTCAATCAGCTGGATGTTCTGTTCATTCAAAACGCGGGGGACCCTGAACTCACACCCCTTCGTATCAAATATCTATCACTACTTGCCCGTTCCCACCGGGAATTGGGTCAGGTTCAAGAGGCCATTCAGACATTACTCTTTCGAGACACGCTATTGGAACCTGATGCACAAACGGGTAACCAGCAAAGAATCGTCTCTTTGTTGCTATCATTGGACGATTCCAGCCTTGAGATGCTGGCCCAAAATACCACCGAACTTCATTTACCGGGATGGATCGCATTAACCCAGCTGCTTAGCACATCAGATCAAGAGGAGCTGCCAGGCAAACTCCAACAATGGCGAGCCAGCTTTCCCGGGCATCCCATGAAATTTGCACTTCTGCGACAGTATTTAAACGTTGGACAACTAGAATCCTATCGTCAGATTGCGCTTCTGTTACCGCTAAACTCTCCATTCGGAGCAGCGGCTCGCGCTTTTTACGATGGGTTTATTGCTGCGAGGAATGAAACCCCAGAAATTGATCAACCTGAAATCCTACTTTATGACATTGGCGAAGAACCGGAATTGAGTACTTTCTACTACCAGGCGGCGATCAATGAAGGCGCTGACTTTGTCGTCGGTCCCCTGGGACGACAGGCTGTCAACTCATGGCTAGCCACAGAAATTGCCGTCGTTCCTACATTAGTGATCTCCAACATACCTGAAGACCATGCGAAGGTAGATCTGTTTGGTATCAGTTTATCTCCAGAACAGGAAGCAGCAAAAATTGCCGAAAAGGCCTATGCCGATGGACATCGACAAGCCCTGGTTTTCAGGGTCGATTCCCAATGGGGGCAAAGGGTTGCGGATGCGTTCGTTATGGCATGGGAGAAAAGAGGTGGAAAAATTATCAGGAACAGCTCCTTCCCAACAGACATTTCTGATTACTCCAGAATCATTCAGAAGCTTCTAAGCCTGGATAAAAGTATCATCAGACAAAAACAATTGAGCGCCAGGCTGGGATTCAATCTTCATTTCACGCCCAGTCGAGACGATGTGGATTTTCTTTTCCTCGCAGCAAATGCAAAACAGGCAAGACTGGTCATCCCTCAGCTACGTTTTTTTCAGGCACACAATCTGCCGATGTATGCCACATCCTATATTTATAGCGGTGAACCTAATGCATCGGTGGACGCGGATCTGGATGGGGTTACGTTGGGTGAAATGCCGTGGATGTTACAGGGAGTGGAACAACATAGAGCCGACATTGCCCGAAGAGAATCAGAAAAACAAGCCGCGATATTGGAGGAAAATACCGCAACAGAAGAAACAAACACAGTGGAAGATGATGGACCCTTTGTCGCCACTGACGGAACACCCCTTGATGATAACTCCGTAGCCATTGACGACCCAGTCGATGGAGGCATTCCTGAAACCGTTGATGCACAAAATGTCCATCAGCTGGTGACGTTAGAGGAAACTGGCGAAACGGCTCAGGCCTCTTCCGCCCATGCTTATTCGGCACTGGACCGGCTATACGCTTTGGGCTTCGAAAGTTATAAAGTAATTCCAAAACTGCGTTTGATGAAGGAAAATGAATGGATTCGCCACCGGGGTCGCACTATGAAAATCAGCGTGGACCAACATGGAAATGTTGAACAGCACCCAATCTGGGTAACGTTCAACCAGGGCCTACTTGAACCGGTTCAGATCACTGAAAATTAGGAACCAGACAATATTTCAATAGTCGGTTCAAAGCCCAGCCCAGGAGAATGTTAAAAGAGAACAACAAGGATGACTAACGGACCAATGATGCTTGAGCCAAAACACCTTAGAAAGGGAAAAACCGCGGAGAGTCAAGCCCTGACATTTCTAGAGTCAAAGGGCTTATCTTTAATTGAACGGAATTTTCGTTGTCGATGCGGTGAGATTGATCTGATCATGCTCCATGATCAGGATCTGGTTTTTGTTGAAGTTCGATATCGACGCAAGGATTCTTTTGGTGGGGCGGTTGAAAGTATCGATTCACGAAAGCAGAGGAAAATCCGAATGGCGGCAGAGGCCTATTTGCAACAAAATGAAACTTTGATGTTTAAGGGTTGTCGATTCGATGTACTGGCTATTGATGGTGAAGAGGAACGCTCCAGTATACAGTGGATTAGCGACGCATTTTGACCCCTCTTTTAACGCTGCTATAATCGCCTGATCGAAAAGGTCGCTGGATAGCGTCAGACTTAAAACCGGTCAGAGATACTGATTTTAAGATAGTTTTGATTTCGATTTAGATCAAGTGGTATGGTAATTATTGTTATCGAGAACGACTGAAGATCCATTCTCGGGCTTTGTCAAACCTGGAGTAGCTCCAGATAACGCTATTGACTACACCATTTGAGACCGGGGCCTTTTGAAACTGAGGCCATTTGACACCAGGGGCCTGATTCTTTCAGATCCCGCTGTCAGGAAGTAACTTAAGATGCCAAGATCAAAAAAGCAAATAAGACTTACCCTTCTCTCCCTGCTTCTCGCTGGCTGCGGAATGTTATCCGCCTGTGTTCCTTTAGTCATTGGCACTGCAACAATCACCGCCATCGATCTCGTTCAGGATCGACGAACCATGGGCAGAAACATTGACGATAATGCCCTGGAACTAAAACTACGAACAGATTTTCGATCTGACTCGATGCTCGGAAAATCGGCTCATCTTAGTGTGACCGTGATTAATGGACTGGTTTTGCTTACCGGTGAAATTCAACAGGAACCCCAAAGGGAACGGGCAGTCGGTTTGGCTAATTATTATTCTGAAACCAGAAAAGTCGTGGATGAAATTGAGCTTACCAACGCTACGGATCTTAGAAGTCGCACAAATGACTCATGGATCACTAGCAAAGTTAAGACAAAACTATTAAGAGCTCCCGGTATCCCTTCTTCAAATATCAAAGTCGTCACAGAAAAAGGGCGGGTCTATCTGTTGGGATTGGTTACCCGAGCGGAAGCGGAGCGATCAGTGAGTATTGCTAAAACGGTGCGAGGTGTAAGCCATATTTATAAAGTCTTTGAGTACATTGAGCCGTGAGTGTTTTCACCGGTGAGTCGGATGCATCAATCATTCAATGGGCCGCTTCCTTGCCCCGTCCGTTGGTCTTCACCAACGGGTGTTTTGATATTCTTCACCTTGGTCACGTAAGTTATCTTCAAACCGCCGCTGAGCTTGGTGCGGGATTGGTGGTTGGGGTGAACACCGATCAATCCGTTCGTTGGCTTGAAAAAGGCAATGACAGACCTATTAATCCGCTTATCGATCGTATGGGAGTACTGGCCGCCCTGGGATGTGTGAATGGTGTCATCAGTTTCGACCAACCGACTCCTTTGAATCTGATTAATTTGATCAGGCCCGACCATTTGGTTAAAGGCGGTGATTGGGCGCTGGAAGATATTGTTGGTGGCAGGGAGGTCAAAAGCTGGGGCGGTAATGTTCATTCCATCGAGTTTGAACATCAGCGTTCCACCACTGATCTATTGAATCGTATTCGGTCCCTCGGTTCCATTTCTTGATTTCTCCTCTTGATTTCTATCGCTTGGTTCGATCTCCTGATTCAAAATTGCCAGTGGCGCCCCGGGAACCTCGACGGACTCCTGACAAACTCCTGTTTTAAAAACCCCAAAGACCCAGAATATTCTGAAAGTTTTTAGCTACCACTCCCCGGTGTTTTCCATGGACACCCAGGGCTCCTGAGGAGCTAGTGGCTTTCCTGTCTGCAGCAACTCGATGGAGATGTTATCCGGAGATCGAATAAAGGCCATATACCCGTCCCGTGGAGGCCGATTAATGATTATTCCGGCGTTTTTCAACTTTTCACATGTTTCGTAAATGTTCTCCACGCTATAAGCAAGGTGGCCAAAGTTCCTTCCACCATCGTATTCTTCTGAATCCCAGTTATGGGTTAGCTCCAGTAAGGGAGCATCTTCGATGTTCGCTCTATCCACATCATCCGGTGCGGCGAGATATGCCAGGGTGAAACGACCCTTTTCATAGTCGTTTCTTTTGACTTCCACCAATCCCAGTAAATCGCGGTAGAACCGCATCGAATCGTCAAGATCGGCGACCCGCACCATGGTATGTAGATATTTCATAATTCACCAATATTCGTACAATGTTTATATTTGTCCGACGAGACAGTTTGCTCACCTTCGGTTTTTTCAATAATGCGGAGGTCGATGCTCTTGTATTTGCACCCCTTCATCAGTGACTGTATCGGATCCCGCTTCACCTAACTGGGAAAGTTTCATCTCCAGTATTTTGATACTCTTATTCAGGTTTTCGATCAGACCCGATTGGTGAAACAGTTGCTGGCTCAATGCTTCGATGGACTGTTCCTGCTCCATCATTCGCATTTGCAAATCAATGGTTGTTTTTTCGTCGACTCTTTCCCCATCCACTGTGCTTTCATCTGACATTTATGTTATCTCAAATGAAGCATGTCACGTTGGTGAAAAGGATGACTCAAAGAACCTCAACCAATTCTTACCCATCACTTTTTCCACATCCTCATCACTAAAACCATGGTCGATTAACCCTTTTGCAATACGAGCATAATGAGTTGAGTCTGAGAACCAATCCGGCTGTTTGGGCCAGCCAGCATTAGAAGATGACCCTTCTCCATAGTCCGTTGTTTTACTCCAACGACCATTTCTCATCCATTCAACCACTGAATTCTCCTGATCCTGACAAAGATCGGAACCAATACCAATGTGATCCACGCCCATCATCTCTGCCGTATCCGCCACCATTTCACAGAATTCTGCCAGCGTACAGTCCGGTCCATTTTTTAGATGAAAGGGGTACAAACTAAAGCCAAGCATGCCGCCGGTTTCCCCTAGCGCCTTGATGACCGCATCAGACTTGTTTCTCAGAGCAGGCTCAAAGAAAACCGGATTTGCATGGGTGATAGCAATGGGCCGTTCTGATAACTCAATCGCTTCCAGGGTAGAAATCTCTGCACTATGAGACATATCGATTACCATACCGACCCGATTCATTTCGCGAATAATCTGTTTTCCAAATCGGGTAATGCCTGGATCATTCGCTTCATAGCATCCCGTGGCTAACAAACTTTGGTTGTTATAGCTAAGTTGCATGAATCGCACTCCCAGGGTGTGGAAAATTTCTACCAGTGAGTAGTCGTCTTCGATAGGAGAGCAGTTTTGAAAGCCGAAAACCACACCGGTTTTTCCTTCCTGCTTTGCTTTTAGCAACTCTGACGCGCTTCCTACCTGACAAATCAGATCGTTGTGCTGTTCGAACATCAGATTCCACTTACCAATATTCCTAAGTGTTTCCAAACAGGTTTCATGGTAGGCAATAGTGACATGGACACAATCCAGGCCACCTTCTCGCATTTGCTGAAAAATGGAGCGACTCCAATTCGAATACTGCAAGCCGTCAATCGTTAGCATCGTTTTATTCTATTTTTTAGTTTAGCCTTTTTGTAGCCGGATCTATTCGCTTTTCAGATAGGTGGTTTTCACATGGGTATAGAACTCTGCCGCATAGGTACCCTGTTCCCGAGAACCAAAACTGGAGCTTTTACGTCCACCAAAAGGGACGTGGTAGTCTGTTCCAGAAGTTGGTAAATTCACCATTACACAACCGGTTTTTGCATGTTTTTTGAAGTGATTCGCTTTTGCCAGGGATTCGGTAATAACACTGGAAGTCAAACCGAACTGGGTATCATTCGCCACTGCTAGCGCTTCATCATAGTCTGCTACCTTAATCACACAGGTCATCGGGCCAAACACTTCATCTTTATTAATACGCATATCATTACTGGTATTAATAAATAAAGCGGGCTGCATATAATGCCCCGGTGTTTCCAGCTCCAGCAACTCCCCACCACAGACCCGTTCCGCGCCTTCTTCCGCTGCGATTTTCATGTAACGCTGGTTTTGCTCCAATTGCCCACCATCTACCGCCGGGCCGATATTCGTCTTTTCATCCAGTGCGTGGCCCACCACGAGGTTGTGCATAGCAGCTTGCATCGCGTCAACAAACTGATCATGGATTTTCTCGGCAACGATGATTCGGGATGACGCGGTACATTTTTGACCCGTACTTCCGAATGCTCCATTTATCGCACAGGCTACTGCGGTTTCCATGTCTCCATCCTCCAGGATCACCAATGGATTTTTGCTACCCATTTCCATTTGAACTTTGGTCAGGTTAGCCGCTGCTGCACTGGCAATGCGTTTTCCTGTTGCTACCGAGCCGGTAAAAGTGATCGCATCGACATCCGCCGAACCGATTATTGCTTCTCCCACCTTGCTACCTGCACCCAGAACCATATTAACCAGCCCTGGTGGCAAATCCTGTTCAGCAATAATTTCCATCAGCGCGACGGCGCTGGCAGGAGTGAGACTCGCAGGCTTCCAGACAATACCATTGCCATAGGCAAGGGCGGGAGCAATTTTCCAACTGGGCAGGGCCGTGGGGAAATTCCAGGGAGTCACCATACCGACCACCCCCACAGGCTCTCTCGTTACCTGCACTTCAACTCCAGGTCTGACAGAATCACAGATTTCCCCCATTTGGCGTAATACTTCGGCGGCATAATAGGTAAAAAACTGCCCGGCACGATAGACCTCACCTTTCCCTTCTGGCCGGGTCTTGCCCTCTTCACGGCATAATAATTCACCAAGCTCTGCTGACCTGGACATAAGCGCATTACCGATGGACATCAAAACATTGTATCTTTGTTCCAGGCCAGTGGTCGCCCATTCTTTCTGGGCCCGTTTAGCCCCAGCGATGGCCTCCTCCACCTGGACTACGCTCGCCTGGGCGTATTCGCCGATGGTATCCCGGGTATCTGAAGGGTTGATATTCGCGATTGTTGAATCACCACCAACCCAATGCCCATCAATATAGTTGTTTGTCTGTATCATAAAATCACGTTATTATTTTAATTAGGGAGCCGCTGCTTTTGCCAGGCGATAAATAGATCCGAAACCAATTATAGAGTCTATAAAGTCAAGACATCGCTAGCTGTTTTTTCGATAGAAAACTACTCGGGGTTGTTAACATTTGCCACGCATAACAAACACCAACAACCCCAACCTGAGTTAAGTCGATCTTAACTTAAATGCAGTAACAGTATACACTTGGTTTTGCCTTTCCGGAATCCATTATTCCTGTTTCGCCTGTGTCGTTTTCGCTACCTCCACCCACCATGGCACCAAGGGTTTAATTTCAGCGATACCTCCAAACCACCTCCACAATCCAGGAGATAAAAAGCAATGAGTGACGTAAACCTGTCCTTAACTGAGGCACACGAACTTGCGGTCCGCGTACTAACGCAGAATGGCTGCGATAATCAGAACGCAGTTGCTGTATCAGATACCATGATCGCCGCAGAGCGGGATCTTTGTCATTCTCATGGGTTGTTTCGGCTACCGGGCTATGTCGCCTCTTTACGGAGCGGAAAAGTCAATGGCAACGCGAAACCGAAAGTGGAAAAGCTGGCTCCTTCGGTTCTTCGCACCGATGGTAACAATGGATATGCGCCATTAGCGCTAAAAGCGGCAAGAGATCCGCTCGCAGAATGTGCAATGGAAACCGGTATCGCCGCAATGTCTCTCATTAACATCCATCATTTTTCTGCCTTATGGGTAGAAATAGAATCCCTTACCGAAAAGGGACTGTGTGCCATGGCGTTTACCGCCTATACCCCCTCCGTTGCACCAGCGGGGGGAACCAGGCCTTTTTACGGCACGAACCCAATGGCGTTCGGCTGGCCGAGAACCAATAAGCCCCCCATGATTTTTGACCAAGCCACCGCTACCCAGGCTCGGGGAGAAGTAATGATAGCAGCCCGGGACGGTCACGTTCTGCCTGCTGGCGTGGGCATCGATGCTAAAGGAAACCCTAGTACCAATCCAAACGAGGTATTGGAAGGCTGCCTTCTACCATTTGGCGGATACAAGGGAGCATCCATTGCATTGATGATTGAGCTGTTGGTTGGGCCACTCATCGGTGAACGGTGTAGCTACGAAGCCGAATCGGCTGATAACCATGACGGTGGACCACCCAGGGGAGGAGAGATTCTCATCGCGATGAACCCCCAACGATTTGGTACCCAGGATCCTTATGCCCACGCGGAGCGCCTTTTTACCGCACTGCTGGAGATGGATGGAACCCGGCTTCCTGGGGATCGCAGGGTACAAAATAGAGCAAAAAGCGCCCAAAACGGCATTTTTGTACCCCAAAGCCTACATGACAAAATCCAATCATTTTTATGATGACCGAGTCATTTTGCAATTGACCTCAACTCAATAGAGCCTGGCTGATGGGTAAAATTTTCGCCCTTTTGGCTGCGGTCTCCTATGGTGCAAACACGACCTTGTCCCGGTTGGCTTACGACACCGGAACCACTCCCTTTTCCTTAACCGCCTATCGTTATTTACTCATTGCAATAATTATGGTCGCCATCATGTTGATCCTGCGAAAGCCATGGCGTCTTCGGGTTCCGCTCTGGCTATTTGCTGGCTGTGTTCTTGGCATGTATGTCGTGTCCATCGGTCACCTTGGGGCTGTGCAGTATATTTCAGTGAGTTTGTCCGCAATCATTTTCTATACCTATCCTCTGCTAGTCATTGCCTATCGCCGCTGGATAAGCCATAAGTCCGTAAATGCCTATGAAACCATCGGCTTCGTGCTGGCGTTTGCCGGCTTGGTTGTCGCACTTGGGCCAGAGTTCCATGAAATGGATTGGCGCGGTCTGGTTATGGCGTTCTCAGGCTCGATTGGCGCTGCGCTGTTTCTGATTTGTTATGAATTATTTCCCGAAGACACAGAACCTTTCGCTGCAACCACATGGATAAGCCTCGGAACGCTAGCACTTTGCGCTGTGACCCTATTTGGCTTTGAATTGACGCCTCCGGCCCAGCAAATTGGGTGGGTGTATCTTTGGTGCATCGCGATACTGACCGTCATTGCGTTTTTGTGTATCGTTTTTGCCATACCGCGAATTGGCGCCGCAGGCACCGCTTTGTTTCTTAATTTTGAACCGGTGATTATTTTATTACTGGCCTGGGTTGTTCTGGACGAACGCCTAATCTCAGGGAGACTGATCGGGGTCGCGCTGGTTGTGCTGTCCCTGTTAATTAGCCAGATTTCCCCGGGAGAACCGGCGAAAGGCCATCAGCAAAAATAATAGATAACGGTACACTGGGTGAAACAACTTAACAAACAGGGATGGGCGAAAGGGGCGGCGATTTTTTCTGGACTGACATTTGGAATTTATTGGATACCGTTAAGGGAAATGGAGTCCTCTGGTTTCTTTGGGCTCTGGTCTTTGAGTATGTTTAATCTCATCAGTGCGCTAATTGTGTTTCCCCTAGTGGTTCATCGATGGAAACAGCTTATTCCCGGTCGATTTAAGCTGCACATTGGTACCTTTATTGCTGGTGTTGGTTTCGTTTGTTATGCCGGCGCATTTCTCTATACCGAGGTTGTGCGGGTAATTGTGCTGTTTTACCTACTACCTATTTGGGGCTTTTTACTCGCCAGAGCGGTAACCGGGGAAAAAATCACCAAAGTAAGATGGCTTTCCATGTTCCTTGGTCTATGTGGGCTAGTGGTCATCTGCGGCACAGACCAGGGAATTCCAATGCCACGGAATGCCGGGGACTGGATGGCATTATTGGCAGGTATTTTGTGGGCTTTAGCTTCGATGTTGATGTTAACGGATCGGGATGACGCCGTTAACTACACCTTGGGTTTCCTTTTTTGGTCCACCATACTCTCCCTCATTGCAGCGTTTATTGGCACATATTCCGGCGTTATTTCTAAGCCGGATTGGGGTGAACTTGAGGTTACTGCCTTATGGCTAATTCCTTTTAGTATCGTCATCATCATCCCCGCAGCATTTGCGACGATGTATGGCCCGTCACAGCTTAACCCAGGAACCGTAGGGCTTTTGTTTATGACCGAGATTTCGGTGGGAACCATTACTGCGGCAATATGGGCTGGGGAACGTTTTGGTTACGAGGAAATTATTGGCGTCAGCCTTATAACCCTGGCTGGATGTGTTGAGCCCCTCTGGCAAAAAATGCGGAGGGGCTCTAAATAGCGACGCTGGAAGCTACGATCTGGCTGAATCGACACTCCAGATACCCGGTCCTCTAGCCGCGATATACAAAAAGACGAACGTATACATCACCGCGAGCTCACCGTTATTCACCATAGGAAAAATTGGATTTCCATGGGGTGCATGAAAAACCCAATAGGCCACCGCCATGGTGCCGCTACAAATAAATGCGGCCACTCGGGTAAATAGACCGATGAGAATCAGTAGACCGCCCACAATTTCAATACCGCCACCGAGGGTCATTAGTGCATTCAACTCCCCGGGGCCCGGCACTGGAAAGTTCAGGAACTTTTGCGTGCCATGCCACAAAAAGAGATATCCGCTAATAATACGAAGCAATGCGTAACTATGTTCTTTGAAACCATCCAGAAAATTCATAAGTCACTCCAACAATCGATTGAAAGGGCCTTCATTCTATGACAGTTTAGGTTGACCGACAAACCCCCTTTTCCAGCCCCCTTATCCTACATCCTATTGATCTAAGCCTAGCCCGGCTCCCGTTTTAACGCCTGACACATACAATGGACACCACCGCCTCCGGGAGTAATCATGGAGACATCTGGATCGAATATCTCCAGGCCATGGGCTTTTGCTTTTTCCTTTAGAACCACGCTTTTCTCTGGCAACAAAATCCGATCATTACCCAATGCAACCACATTACAGCCCAAATCCAGGGTGTCCTGAAACGGAACTGAGATAATTTCAATTTGTTTGGATTTAAGCCAACTCACCACATCTGGATCGGTAGATTCCAGACAGACAGCTGCAAGTTTTGGCGCCAGCATCACAACCATTAGATCAATATGGACATAAAAAGGATCCAGATCGGTTAGTTTGACTTCCCAGCCTTCCGCTTCAAACCAGCGCTGAAGTTGTAATGCACTTTGTTCCTGGCTCCGACCTTCTTCTCCTTCCCAACCAATCAATACCGTGCCTGGTTCGATAACATTA